>Ga0105090_10000820_pt1 | contig 15993 bp, 23 predicted proteins | sample PPLLak3March2015_FD_79110 | JGI IMG/M metagenome (GOLD analysis project Ga0105090, IMG submission 79110) | Freshwater sediment microbial communities from Prairie Pothole Lake near Jamestown, North Dakota, USA - PPLs Lake P7 Core (1) Depth... | ecosystem: Environmental > Aquatic > Freshwater >... | reverse complement strand
TGTTCAGCAGACAGGTTAAAAATTTCTCCACTGGGTGAATAGCCAACAGGTGAGATCAGCACGACATTGTTTTGGTCGAGTTGTTGATGAATGGCGGCGCTGTCGATACGGCGAACTTCACCCGTATGGCAGTAATCAATGCCGTCTATCACACCGATGGGTTTGGCCATGACAAAATTACCGGAAGCCACTTTGAGCCCGGATCCTGCCATAGGCGAATTCGCCAAACCCATCGATAGCAGCGCTTCAATTTCCACGCGGACTAAGCCTGCGGCTTCTTTTACGCATTGCAGCGCCAGATCATCGGTAATGCGCAAGTGCTTATGGAAGAGGGCAGGGGAGTTGAGCTTGTTAAGGCGCTGGTCTATCTGCGGGCGTATGCCGTGAACCAAAACCAGGCGTATCCCCAGGCTGCTGAGCAAGGCAAAATCGTGGACATGATGATCAAAATCATCAGCCAGCACCGCTTCGCCGCCAAAAGAAATGACAAAGGTTTTGTTGCGATGTGCGTGGATATAGGGCGATGAGTCTCTAAACCAGGTGACGAAGGATTTTTGTGATTCCATGATTATTTGGTTTGTTGTGTAGGATGCGCTGAGATATGAAGGTTATTCTAAAACCTTTCTATAGTCAGGAGACCCTTGTCGAAGGGCATATCGTTTGCCGCTGTACTATGCCCATGTGTCAGTTTGACCAGTTTTCCCGTTTATGCCAAATTCTAAGAATATGGATTTCGTCGTCAAGAATCAAATAACGCACAATGTACAAGCTTACCGATAAATCGCGCATAATTTCCGGGTTGGGTGCTTTTTTGACCTTTCGTCCCAGATAAGGCAGCTCTTTTAGCATGGCCATACCGGCTAACAAATCGGCCGCAATTTGTTGGGCCGCAGCAGGATTCTTCTCGGCAATGAAAGCCCTGAGCCGTTGCAAGTCGTTACTTGCTTCCGGTGTGTAAAAAACTTTCATTGGTGTGGTGCTGACTGCTCTTCTGATGTTCCCCAGCTAGCCAACCAGGACTCAACCTTTTCGCCTGCGATGCTGTTGCCTTTTTTTACCGAGGCCAAGGCCGGTAATGTATCCTGCCAGCGTTGTTCTTCAAGGGCTTGATGTTGCAAAAACTCCTTAACAGCCTCATTGATAATCCAGTTTCTGCTTTGGTTGAGTTTTTCTGCCAACTGGGTTAAGGGTTGTTCCAGTTCGTCTTGTAACTCAATGTTTGTCACTAACATGGCGGTCTCCTAAAAATATGAGTTATTAAGCAAGCAAAGCAGTGAGCATATTCTTGTCAATATAAAGCGTTAAGGTTAAATCAAGTTCCAAAAAGGTACGCGATTCGTACCCTACATGTCTAAGAAGGCGTGCGCGGCCCGCCCTGGGTTTTCCGCATTTAATCAGAATGTGTTTTATACGGTCATCGCGTATAACGGTTTGGAAGGTTCCGGTATGGGTTCGCCTGATTTATCGCATGCCGTAATCCACGCAGCCATTGCGTCGTGCAATTCCTTAATTGCTTCTTCCTCAGTGCGTCCCCACGCGTTACATCCCGGTAAATCGGGAGCTATAGCAATATAACCTTCGTCTTCATCGCTCCAAAAAATCTCAATGGGGTATTTGTTCATGATTTTACACCGTATTTGTTAAGCATCGCCGCTAATTGTCTGGCCTGATACGGCAAAATAAAGCCGTTCCGGTTTTGGAAATTCAATTGTATGGGTTCACCATTACGCTTAAATACGCTATGCGACCCTTTACCACCCTGATGGATAAATCCAATTTCCAGGGCGATTTTACACGCATCGTCGAAACGAACCGCTTTCGGGTTATGTAGAACTGAAGCCATTAGTTTCTCTTTTTTGGTCATTTTTAACCTTTATGTCCATAATTTTCCCGCGCCGGACGGGGTATTTACCCCGTCCGAAACGTTTTGTGTGAATGGCCCGACATGCCGCCACATCAAAACGTTGCGACGGGGTACATATCCCGTCGCGCTCGGGGGCGCAATAGCGATAGAGTATTGCGTCAACATGCGGTGCAATACGGCTAACGCCTATTGCACCCTACGGATTGCGTCTTACCGCGTTAAAAGGTACGAGATACGTACCCAGGCTAGTGAAAAACCGTCTCAAGGGGTTGTATATTTATTGATTGTTCAAGAGATGTTTACATGATCTATCAAACTTTTCCATATACTTCCATTCAATTTCCATATTCCTTTCATCCCATCTATTTGATAATTTACCGTCTTTCATTAGATATTCCATTTCACTCATTTGGCCTTGCTTAGACGAGTTCTTAAGCTTGGCTAAATCGGCATTATATTTAGCTTCATTTTGATCTAAGGCTTTAATTTTTGCATCCCAAATAGCTTCCAGCGAAGGAAATCGCTTCATTATGTTTGCAGGCGTAGTGCTCGAGCAGTAATCTGAATATGCTTGGGAATTACCTGTAAAACAAATAGATGCAATCACCGCCATTATGATCTTCTTAATATTCATCTAGTACTCCAAATTTATTAGGCATTAGTAATAAAACAAAACTTCTTTTCAAATACGCAGTAAAGTTGCTATAAAAAATCATCTATTAGCTACGATTTGTGGCTAAGTTTTAGTTACAAAAAACTCACTCTCATGTTATTGATAAATATTCAAATAGTGTACAACGCAACTTGTTCAATGGCGCTATTGCGGAATTAATTAAATCTTTTGTCCCGACCATCACTTATTTAAACCTCGAATTCACGCCCTTCGTCAATGCTTAACTTTTATTGTTGTGGAAATCGGCAAAGATTCATGTTATGCACCGGCAATACAAGGCTTAGTAGATTATTAGCTTTGCTACCGTAAATTATGTAAATTGAATTTTGATAATAAAGCCGGCGGCCTACTTCTTTTGCATTTCTTATAGTTGTTTTTATTTCATTATCGGTAAGAGGAATTGGTGTGCCACCAAATTTAGTACAGATCGAATCATCAATTGGTTCACGGTTTGAAATGTTTTGAAAATCTGTAATATTAGAAGCGACAGTACTGCCAATCGGTGACAACAAAAAAATAAAAAATAATAAGCGAAAAAACAATGCAATTCTCCGGGACGTTTAACAATAGTCAAGCAATGTATACCAGGCTTTGATTTCCAACCGACATATTAGGCGTGTCTTTTTTTAATTTTATAGTATGCTGATTATTACACTAAGAACCCCAAGAGCAACCGAAATAGCACCAAGCCAAGCTGCAACACGCACAACAGTTTGGGGGTGATAGATACACGCCATAAACATACCATAACTAGAGTTGCAAGGAGTTACGTTTAGGTCCACATCGGTTTGTGAATGAAGCCCACCAAGTTTAGTTCTGTACCAACCATTAATCACTAATGTGGTCTGTGGGTTGGTAATTGAGATGCGGGGTGATTGGTTGTAAGCTTTAAGAAAATTATTGTCGATTTGCAGAGTTTCACAATAGATAGTCTTTCTGTTTTCAGTGTTTTTTATTTTGACGATAGAACGTGCTGGAAGGCTTGAATTTTGAAGCCAAACCCATCCTTGTTGAGAGTCTTCGCGCAATGCTGAATATAGTTTCATGTATGAAAAGCCTAACGTTAAGTAAATACCTTTGTGGGGCCGTAGGGCCGTAGGTTGGGTTAGGCGATAGCCGTAACCCAACACATCGGAGCAGCAAATGTTGGGTTACGCTATCGCTAACCCAACCTACAAATCATTCCAGATTATCCGTAACCGCTCCCAACGACGCGGAACTCACCAGCCTGGCATATTTCGCCAGCACCCCACGAGTATAACGCGGCGCCGGTTGTTTCCATTTTTCAAGACGACGTTCCATCTCGTGTTCGTTGATGACCAACTTCAGGGCCGTAGGTTGGGTTAGGCGATAGCCGTAACCCAACACATCTGAGCAGCAAATGTTGGGTTACGCTATCGCTAACCCAACCTACAATCAATCCAGATTATCAGTCACCGCACCCAACGAAGCCGAACTTACCAATTTGGCATATTTCGCCAGCACCCCACGCGTATAGCGCGGTGCCGGTTGCTTCCATTTGTCAAGACGACGCTCCATTTCGTGTTCGTTGATCACCAGCTTCAGTTCATTGTTCTCTGCGTCTATCGTGATGGTATCGCCATTTTCAACTATCGCTAATGGGCCGCCAACGTAGGCTTCAGGGGTAATGTGTCCGACTACAAAGCCGTGCGTGCCGCCGGAAAACCGGCCATCGGTAATCAAGGCCACTTCCTTGCCCAGGCCTTTGCCCATTATCGCGGAAGTCGGGGAGAGCATTTCGCGCATGCCGGGGCCGCCTTTGGGTCCTTCGTAGCGGATCACAATGACATCGCCTTTAACGATGTCGCCATTCAATATGCTGTGCAGTGCCTGTTCTTCGGCGTCGAAGACTTTGGCTGTGCCGATAAAGCGCAGGCCTTCCTTGCCTGTAATTTTTGCAACGGCGCCTCCAGGCGCCAGATTGCCATACAGGATCACTAAATGGCTGTCTTTCTTGATCGGATCATCCAGGGAATGAATCATATCCTGTCCTTCAGGATAGGGCTTCACATCGGCCAAATTCTCCGCCAGGGTTTTGCCCGTTACGGTCAGGCAGTCGCCGTGTAATAAGCCTTTGTCCAGCAGGATTTTCATGAGCGGTTGAATGCCGCCGATTTCGATCAGTTCGGCCATTTGGTAACGTCCGCTGGGTTTTAAATCAGCTACCAAAGGCACATGCTTGCCGATGCGGGTGAAGTCATCCAGCGTAATGTCAACATTGGCGGCATTGGCCATCGCCAGCAGATGCAATACCGCATTGGTCGAGCCGCCGAGTGCAATTACGACGGTTATCGCGTTCTCAAAGGCTGCTTTGGTCATGATGTCGCTGGGTTTGATGTCGTTTTTCAGCAATTCCAGAACGGCAGCGCCGGCACGTTCGCAGTCCAGCTTTTTATCGTTGGAAATGGCGGCCTGTGCGGAGCTGTTGGGTAAACTCATGCCCAGTGCTTCAATCGCGGAAGCCATGGTGTTGGCGGTATACATGCCGCCGCAGGAGCCCGCGCCGGGAATCGCTTTAGCTTCAATTTCAGCCAGTTCGGCATCATCGATTTTATTGTTGGCTCTGGCGCCGACTGCTTCAAAGACGGAAACAACATCGAGTTTTTTATCTTTATGACAGCCCGGCATAATGGTGCCGCCGTACACGAAGATAGCCGGACGATTCAAACGCGATAGGGCGATCATGCAGCCCGGCATATTTTTATCGCAGCCGCCGATTGCAACAATACCGTCAAAACCTTGGCATCCGACCACGGTTTCAATGGAGTCGGCAATCACTTCGCGGGATACCAGCGAATATTTCATGCCTTCAGTACCCATTGATATGCCATCGGATATCGTGATGGTATTAAAGATAACGGCTTTACCGTTGGCATTGTTAACGCCTGACGCAGCATTATCGGCCAGTTTGTTAATGTGCATGTTGCAGGGTGTCACCATGCTCCAGGTCGAGGCTATGCCGATTTGCGGTTTTTTGAAATCTTCGTTGCTAAAACCGACTGCGTGCAGCATGGCGCGGCTGGGGGCACGTTCCATGCCGTCAACGACTTGAGAAGAAAAGGTGCGGGTATTGTGGTCATCTGAATGAGCCATGTGATTGATTCCTGGTGTTTAAGGTAAATGGTGCATGGTGCTAGGAACGCGGATTTTTGAACCGTGTGCCTTGGAACTTAATATGAATCCCAACTGCTTTTGCGTCGCCAGCCGAGTTTGGGAAGAATAAATCCTAAAAGAACGCCGGCTAGAGAGAGTATACCGCCGTAGAGGAACCAGTCCTGACTGGCGGTGTCTTTTAGCGCCTGATTTTCTAGTTTGAACTGCTGCAAGTCTCTTTCAACATTAACCACGCGCTCCTGAAGCTCGTCGCGTTCATTTTTTAATTGAAACGCGCTGGCAGCCGTCTTTTTCAGTTCATTGAGTTCGCGGGCTAATTGATCACGTTCCATGGCTAAAGTCTTTTCCAGAGATGATTCCGGCGTAAGAGAATTTTTTAGGGTATTTATTTCAGTTCTCAATGCGGCATTATCAGACTGTAGTAGTGCTATGGTTTTGCCGGCTGCGTCTTTAGGATCAATAGCGGGTGGTTGTTTTTTGGTATAACGCGCTTTAATGTAACCTTCTGTGCCATCGATAAGGCGAACATGGATAAATTCAGACTTGGTTTGCTTGTCGATAAGCGTCAGGGGGGTTCCTGTGGGTAGCGTTTTTAAAACTTTAGCGTTAATGCTCGCCGTGTCCCTCAGTGATAAATTAAGATCGTCTGCCACATAGATTGTTTCAGCCTGTGCTGAACTGAAAGCTACTATTAAGATAAAAAAAGAACTGAGTATTTTTTTCACGGGTATCTTCTTCTGTTATTAGTCATCTGATGAAGTCGATTTTAACGTTATTTTTTGCACAGGAGAAATTCCAATAGTGCTTTTTGCGCATGTAAGCGATTTTCAGCTTCAGCGAAGATAACGCTTTGCGGACCGTCTATCACTTCAGCAGTCACTTCCTCCCCACGGTGAGCAGGTAAACAGTGCATGAATAGTGCGTTATTGTGGGCAGCATTCATGATCTCGGCGTTGATCTGATAGTCTTTAAAAGCTATTTCGCGTAGTTTCTGTTCTTCTTCCTGTCCCATACTGGCCCAGACATCTGTGACACAGAGGTCAGCATTTTTAGCCGCCTCTAATGCGGTATTAAAAAACCTGACGCGTTCGCCTGCTGCTTCAACAAATTCTTGTTGCGGACAATAGCCGGGTGGGCACGCGATGTTTAAGTTGAAATCCAGCAGCATGGCGGCATGAATATATGAATGACACATGTTATTGCCGTCACCAATCCATGTCACTGTTTTACCTTTGATATCACCGCGATATTCAAAATAAGTCTGCATATCAGCCAACAACTGACAGGGATGTTGTTCATCGGTTAAGCCGTTAATAACGGGAACGCTGGAGTGCTGAGCAAATGTCGTTACGGTTTCGTGCTTGTCGGTTCTCAGCATGATGCAATCGACCATGCTGGAAATGACTTTGGCACTATCCTGCAACGGTTCACCTCGTCCCAGTTGGGTATCTCTTGGAGACAAAAATGAGGCACTGCCGCCAAAATGGGCCATACCCGTTTCAAATGAAATGCGAGTACGTGTCGATGATTTTTCAAAAATCATCGCTAACAACTGACCTTTTAAGGGTTGGTAGTCAGGATCGCGATGGTTTTTTAGTTCTATAGCTCTATTAATCAGAAGACGAAATTCTTCGCTGGATAAATCGAGCAAGCTGGTGAAATGTCTGGGATTCATGATTGTGTTTTTTGTGCCGTTTGTTCTGTGTATTCGGTAATGAGAGTCGATAAAGTTTCTACAAGTAGTTTGATTTGTTGCTCGTCAATGATTAATGGCGGTAACAGTCGAATCGTGGTTTCATTTGTTACATTGATCAATAAACGCTGTTGCAATGCTGATTTAACCAACTCTGCGCAGGGGCTATCGAGTTCTATACCGATCATCAAGCCTTTATTGCGAATATCAACAACATGTTTATTACTCTTCAGGTGCTCAATAAAGCCGGCACAGATAGCCTGACCTTTTTGCTGTGCCTGTTCGATCAGGTTTTCTTTATCCAGTGTCGCCAATACCGCTAAAGCGGCGCTACAGGCTAACGGATTACCGCCAAATGTGGAACCATGATTCCCGGCAGTGAGAAGTTGAGCAGCTTTCCCACGCGCAAGACACGCACCAATGGGTACGCCATTCCCCAGTGCTTTAGCCAGTGTACACACATCGGGAATAATGTTGTTGTGCTGGAAGGCAAGAAATTTGCCGGTTCGGCCTATGCCCGTCTGGATTTCATCGAGCATCATTAGCAACTCATGTCGGTCACACAGGTCGCGTATCCGGTTAAGGTAATCATCGGCGGGGATATTGACGCCGCCTTCTCCTTGTATGGGCTCAACCAATACTGCAACGATATTTTTATCTTTCCCAAGCGCTTGCTTGATTGCGCTGATATCGTTGTAGGGTACGCGCACAAAGCCTTCAACCAGCGGTGCAAAGCCTTGTTGGACTTTGCTATTCCCGGTAGCGCTTAGCGTTGCCAAAGTACGGCCATGAAAACTTTTTTCCATGACAATAATCGCGGGATTTTCTATGCCTCTTTCGTGGCCGTACTTGCGAGCCAGCTTGATGGCAGCTTCATTCGCTTCGGCACCCGAATTACAGAAAAATACGTTATCCATGCCGCTTTTTTCAGTCAGTTTGTCAGCAAGACTTTCCTGAGCGGCAATTTTATAGATATTGGAGGTATGCAGCAGTTTTTCGCTTTGCGCGCAGATAGCCCTATGCACTGCGGGGTGAGCATGGCCCAAATTACATACCGCTATGCCGGATAGGGCATCCAGATAACGATTATTATTTTCATCCAACAACCACGCACCTTCACCCCGCTCAAAAGCGACGGGTAAGCGGCTGTATGTTGGCATAATATGGCTAGTCATGGTTTCTGCCTGCAAACGAAAAACAGGCAGCTATCAGCTACCCGATAAAAAAATGTTCGATTATAAGTACCAATCTGGTCTCAGGCAAGCGTTGGATTACAAGATTTGCTTTTTTAAGTTGCGTAAAGTTGATAAAATTAGTTGGTTTTTATTTATTTGAGTGACTAGTACTATGAGCGTTATAGAAAGAATCAAAGATCAGCTTGAAAACAATTCAGTCGTTTTATACATGAAAGGTTCACCTGATTTTCCACAATGCGGCTTTTCAGGTCAAACTGTGCAGATATTGGATGCCTGCCGGGCAAGATATATGTATGTAAATATTTTTGAAGATCCGGAGTTGCGGGAAGCGCTTAAAGAGTATTCAAATTGGCCTACTTATCCTCAATTGTATATCAATGGCGAATTAGTCGGTGGTTGTGACATCGTTATCGATTTGTATAAAAGGGGCGAGTTGGTCACTATGTTGGCAGCTGCCAGTGCTGTAGAGGAATAATTAACGGCACATGGATTATTTCGGATTTACATATATTTTTTATAGCACTATTCGTGATCAACCGTAGTTTCTAAATTATCCATGTGCTGTTTTTTATCATTTAATGTATTACCAAGGCGTAAAAAAAACTATAGTTGTTCGCACTGTTGAAAAAAAACGTTCGTTATTGGGTGAAATTCATCCTCTATTAGAACGAATATTTTTAGCCAGAGGAGTCACTTCAGAAGCAGAATTGGATCGAACCCTGGCAAAACTGCCATCACCATGGTTATTATCGGGTATGGAAGAGATGGTTGCTCATTTGATCACTGCCATCAATGATCAACAAGGGATTTGCATTGTTGCTGATTTTGATGCCGATGGTGCAACCAGTTGCGCAGTGGCTATCAAGGGCTTGCAGTTGCTGGGGGCAGGGCAGGTGTCATTCGTGGTCCCCAATCGATTTGAATACGGTTATGGTTTGACGCCCGAAATCGTCGAACTGGTTAAACTGCAAAACCCTGACATTATTATTACTGTTGATAACGGCATATCCAGTGTTGACGGCGTAAAGGCAGCAAAAGACTCAGGCATAAAAGTCCTGGTGACCGATCACCATTTGCCGGGTCATGAGCTACCCGCAGCCGATGCCATCGTAAATCCTAATCTGGTTGATGATAAATTTCCCTGTAAGTCACTGGCAGGCGTGGGGGTTATATTTTATGTCTTAATGGCATTAAGAAGCCGGTTAAGAGAATTAAACTGGTTTGAGAAAAATCAGGTTAAAGAGCCGAATCTTGCACAATTGCTTGATTATGTCGCCTTGGGTTCTGTTGCTGACGTGGTTGCACTGGAGCAAATCAACCGGATTCTGGTACATCAGGGTTTATTGAGGATACGCACAGGACGTTGTCACCCCGGATTAAATGCATTGATTGAAGTATCGGGGAGAAATCCTCAAACTATTGTGGCCTCGGATTTAGGCTTCGCACTAGGGCCCAGGTTGAATGCGGCGGGGCGTATGGACGATATGTCATTGGGAATTCAATGTTTATTGACTGATGATCCAGCGCTTGCGAAGGACATAGCTCTTCAGCTTGATGGGTTGAATAATGACCGGCGGGATGTCGAAGGCATCATGAAACATGAGGCAATGGCCTTATTAAGTGAAATGAAAGCTCTGGATGAACATCATTTACCTGCCGGTGTCTGTTTATTTGATGCCAATTGGCATCAAGGTGTCATCGGTATTTTAGCTTCACGTATTAAGGACCGGCTGCATCGTCCTGTTATTGCCTTTGCTCCTGCCGGAAAGGATTTAATAAAGGGTTCGGCGCGATCTATTCCAGGAGTGCATATTCGTGATGTGTTGAGCGATATTGCCGCTTTGCACCCCAAATTACTAAGTAAATTTGGCGGTCACGCAATGGCAGCCGGTTTAAGTTTGAAAATGCACGATTTTCCGCCATTTGCCCTTGCTTTTGATGATATGGTTAGTAAACGTTTGGCGAATGTAGATCTGGAACAAAAAATACTGTCTGATGGCGAACTGACTGAACAGGAAATGACACTTGAAATCGCCGATTTGTTACAAAATGCTGCTACTTGGGGACAGGAATTTCCGGAACCTGTTTTTGACGGAGAGTTTGATGTGATTCAGTCGCGTATTGTTGGACAACGGCATCTTAAATTAGTATTGAGAAAACCCGGTGGTGACCTGGTTATTGATGCAATTGCGTTTTTCGTAGACCAGCCGGAGCATTGGTTAGGGTTAAGACAAATCAAGGCTGCTTACAAACTGGATATCAATGAGTTTAGGGGCAATCGAAGTGTGCAGTTTATTTTGCAGTATTTGGAAAAAATAGCATAAAAAAAGGGCGGTTTATCCGCCCTTTTTTATACAGGACTAAAGATATCTATTTTTTTGTTTCAGAGGATACTGCTTTTTTAGCTGCCTTTTCGGCGGCTTTAGCAGTTTCTTCTACTTTATCGGCTGCTTTTGTTGCAGCTTTATCAACAGTCTTTTCAGCACTTTTAGCAGTTTCTTCTACTTTACCGGCAGCTTCTGTTGCTGCTTTTTCTACAGCTTTAGCTGTCTCTGCCGCTTTATCAGTTACAGTAGCTTCTGCCGGGGCTTTTTCTTCGACAACTTCTTCAACAGCGACGCCTTCAGCAACAGTTTTTCCTGATTTATCTTTAACTTCTTCAACGACAACTTCTTCAGCAACAGGTTGGCCTGCTGCCGCTTTGTCACCGGCAGGTGCTTTTGCCGGCTTATCAGTCAGCGGCACCAATATCTCTACTTTTGCCTGTTTACGTAACGTTTCAACCATATTTTGGACTTTTTTACGTTGCAGGTAAGGCATCAGCTGTTCTTTCACTGCTTCCAATGGAGGCGGAGTTTGTTTACGAGAATCTTCTCTTAAAATCACATGCCAGCCAAACTGGGTTTGCACAGGCGTTTTGGTGTATTTACCTTTTTCCAGTTTTACGACTGCCTCGGAGAAAGGTGCAACCATTTGACCAGCAACAAACCAGCCTAAATCACCACCATTTTGTGATTCTTTAGCATCTAACGAGTTCTTGTTAGCTAATTTGGCAAAATCCCCGCCTTTGTCTAATTCTGCAATCAGTTTTTTAGCTTCTTCTTCAGTTTTAACCAAAATATGACGCGCTTTATATTCAGTTCCATTTTCACCGGCAACTTTACTGTCATATTCAGCTTTGATTTCGGCATCAGTGACCGGATTCGCTTTGATGAAGTTTTGCACATCAGCTTGTGTTAATAATGTTTTTTTAGCGCTGTCAAGCTGAGCCATGACTTCAGCCGATTTATCCAATTGCTTTTGTATGGCATCCTGAACCAACAGTTCACGTTGGATAAGTTCTTCGATCAATCTTTCTTTAGGGAAAGTTTGACCGTGGCCACGCTCGGCTATTTCCTTTTCCAACTGCTCGAGTGCAGATTTGGCTATGTACTGGCCATTAACGACAGCAACGGCATCAGCTTTCGAAACAGCAGGTGTCGCTGATGAGCTGTCTGTGGCTTTTTGATCGCAGCCAGCAACCAGTGCAGTACCAGCAATAAGTATAGGGATTATCATTTTTTTCATTTATAAGCTTCCTTTAGTTTCTTCAGAGGGTGAGAGGGCATTAATGCCTAAGGCATGAATTTGTTGTTTCATCATGTCGCCAAGTGCTTTATAGATAAGTTGGTGCCGCTGGACCAACGACTTTCCTTCGAAAGCTTCCGCGACAATAGTGACATGATAGTGGCCACCGCCGCTTTTTGCGCCGGCATGTCCGGCATGAGCAGCGCTGTGATCAATAATTTCTAATAGCTCCGGATTAAAAGCATCATTTAATAATTGTTTAATTTGTTCAGATGTCATTGAGGAAATACCTTTTTAAATGGTTTAACAGTAACTTTTGCATACACGCCGACATCGTTATAGGGATCAGCACCAGCCCATTCTTGAGCGGCTTGCAAACTGTCGAATTCGGCAACAACCAGACTGCCTGTAAAACCAGCGTCTCCAGGATTGTCGCTATCAATGGCAGGATGTGGGCCGGCTAACACCAAACGTCCTTCATTCTGTAGCGCTTGCAGTCTTTCAAGATGGGCAGGGCGGGCAGACATTCTTTTCCCTAAACTATCCTCAACATCTTCGCTGATAATTGCGTATAACACCATTTACTCCTCAGCTTCCGGGATGTATTTGTATAAAAAAACCATTTGTACCGCCATAAAAACAACCATTAAACCAGGCGCAATAAATGTTTTAAAGGTAACCCAGTCATCTGTATTGTAATTGTACATGACATAAACATTGAGAAAACCAATACTGATAAAGAAACTAGCCCAACTGAGATTCAATCGCTTCCATATTAATGACGGTAAGGTTAAATTACTAGACATCATTCTTTCAATGAAGGTTTTTTTGCCTATAAAATGGCTACTTAAAAAGGCGATGCCGAACAACCATTCTATAATAGAAAACTTCCATTTAAGGTATTGCTCATCATGTAAATAAATGGTTGCTCCACCGAAAACAATAACCAGGCCCAAGGTAATCCATTGCATGGTTTCAATTTTACGGTGTTTGAACCAGGCATAAGTCACCTGAATAATAGTGGCCGCGATAATAACGGCAGTCGCTATATAAATATCATAAAGTTTATACGCGACAAAAAATAAAATAATGGGAAAAAATTCGAGAAGCTGTTTCATAGTAGCTGTGGTGAGGGTGGTCAGGCATAAATTTCTATAATTCTCCTATTGATCAGTTGATCTTGAAGAAGTCAGTTTATAGTCAGTATGTTTGCTTAGGTAAGGAATAGTTCACAATCATCTTTACTTTGCAGATTAGCACGACTATCAACTTGCTGTATGTCGGTTAATGCCTACATTGAAAAGATTAATGATAATATGGAATTTTATAAAGTCAGACGTTTGCTTTACGCAAACTTAACGATCGTATTGTAGAATTTTTCATGGCGAATGTACATGCCTGCATGGTTGTTTCTGCTAGAATGCTTATTATTTTTGGAGTTGATCAATGAATAAAAATACGCAAACCGAATTAGAAGCTGCAGTATTCAGACGTTTGGTCAGTCACTTACAGCAGCACACTGAGATTCAAAATATCGATTTAATGATATTAGCGGATTTTTGCAGAAATTGTCTAGCCAAGTGGTATACAGCAGCGGCGATAGAGCATGGCATAGCAGTGGATTATGAGCAAGCCAGGGAAATGGTCTACGGTATGCCTTATAACGAATGGAAAGATAAATTTCAAAATGAGGCGATACCGGAACAATTGGCTGCCTATAACCAGAAACAACAGGCAAAAAATGATTAACAAGCTCATTTTCAAGTAAGAGCGATTCACAACAACGCGAGAACTGGGGTAAGTATACCGACCTATTTCGCCTATTACATAACTTCGCATAATACATCAGCCTTATGTAGAAAAGCCCCGGTGTAAAATGAAAGACACCGGGGCTTTTTTGGCATAGGGCGCATTATGCGAGGTCTTTTTGCTTGAGTGGCGCTATCGTTTTTCGACCTAAACCTAACGGTCAGATGGTGTAATTATTTTTTTGAATACTGAACGCCGTGCTCTGCGGCAATTTTTTTGGAGTGCAGCGGAGAAACTGTCCGACAGTAGCGCTTTGTTCAGCCTTTTATACTGGTGTGCATGCTGCAATCAGCATTCTACCGAAAGGTGTTATCTCGATTTTCCCTTTATTAAAGGTCAGTAGACGATCAATTACTTGGTCTGCGGTAAGCTGATAAATTGATTTTGCCAACTCCTCTAGTGGCTCATATAGGTTATCGCCAACCATAAATACATCAGTTCTAACCTGCAAAATACCTAAACCTTCAAAATTACTGATATATGCACTTGTGTTTTCCGGGAAAGCCAGTGACTTGCCAGTAATTTGGATATTAAAAAATAGTGGGTTTAATGAAAACCATTCGTTCTTTCCCATTACGGTTAATCTCACATCCACAAATGGAATATCACCGGCAAATTTCATTGCATTTAAGAGGATAGCCTCATCAGGTGAGAAATTATTGATTGCATTAACGAAGCTTGGATGAGCCTGGCTAGCCAGATTGATACTTGAGGCTTTTGCAAGAAGCTCAACGTACATATTGCTCAGTTCTTCATTACTTACATATGCCAATTTTTCTGCGATTGGCACACCTACCTCTGGGGGAACTTCGATAATGTTTTCTTCTGGAATATCTTTAAGTCTTTCACGGTACTTATTGAGATTATTTTCCAGAGATATTTTTGCCTTTCATTTAAAAGCGCTACGGGCCATAGAATCGTATTCCCTAAGCCGACAACTGTGCTAAGCGCTTTTCCAACCTGTGATACCCCGGGCTTTGCCAAATCGCCATAAATTTCTTTCAGTAACCCCGGGGTTTGTATGACCTCGTTAATTAACTCCACTGAGTCTCCTTAAAGGCTTAATATAAGTTATTATCTAGTCTGTATAACATACAAATTTTGCATGATAAACAGCTTTTGTTTTTTTGCTGTTTTTCTTTTCAGTCTAGAACGATTCGCAACAATTGCAAGGACAGGGGTAAGTAGTACTGTCCTTTTGTACCATGGATGGTACTTTTTACTTTATTTTCTTTAGTTCTTCTGTTGTTAAATTTTCAAGTCCTCTTCTTATTAAGAAGTGCAGTACGTCCCCTTCTTTTATTGGTTTTTGTGTTGCTATTACTGCTTTTACTGTTAAATCTTGTATTTTTTTCCAAGTTTTTTCGTCGATGTGCTTCGTAGGCATTTTCTGACCCTTCATATATTTTCTAAGATTATCTTAATCTTTTTTTCTCATATCTTGACTTCTAAGTTCTAATTTTGTTATAAATATTTTAGTTCTAATATCTTAGATTCTAATAATATTTATGATTGATTGGTTCCGCGGTGAAATAGATTTCTTACATGACCCCATTCCGGCTGGTCGTGTACTTTCTATTGATTCCGATGGCTCGATTGCTTGGGAGTGTGTTAAGTCTATTGATTGCCGCTCCAGTCATGAAACCAGCTTAAAAATCAAATCAACCGGCGGCAATGGTGAGGGTTGGGCAACCGCATTAATGATTGACGGCAATCTGTGTAAATTTCTTCAAGGCCATAATGTTTTTGGCTCTCGTGATCTGAATACGTTGTTGCTATTGGGTGCGATTAAAAGTGCGGTTTAAATTCAAGCAGCTTGACGTAGTTGATTCCAGTATTCATCCCATTTGTTATTGGCTCGAATAACCCTTAAAGCCAACATCGAATCTACGTTATCGGGAGTCCACCAGGCGCCGGGTAGTTTTAAGCGTTGCTGAATAATATATCGATGTGCACTTTCTATTTCCCCAGAGCCTATGGGTAATCCCTGAGCCAACGCCGCGCTATAATCAAGCTGATGAGGGCGATTTTTGATATACCGGTGGCAAGCACGTAC
>Ga0105090_10000819_pt1 | contig 15999 bp, 16 predicted proteins | sample PPLLak3March2015_FD_79110 | JGI IMG/M metagenome (GOLD analysis project Ga0105090, IMG submission 79110) | Freshwater sediment microbial communities from Prairie Pothole Lake near Jamestown, North Dakota, USA - PPLs Lake P7 Core (1) Depth... | ecosystem: Environmental > Aquatic > Freshwater >... | reverse complement strand
TGATATTAACAAAAAAGAAAAAAGTAGCAAAAAAGAAAAAATGAATACAATAAAAACAAATAGTATTTAATTGAAAAAAGTCAACCTATTTCAGGCAAGTACAGTAAATCCAAAATCGTTAATCGATATTCTTAAATCTAATCTTTGCGGTTCTTTGCGTGAAAATATTTCTCGCAAAGTTTGCCGAATGCCAACTGCCAATTGACATTCTTCTGCTACTTGTGTCTTTGCTCTTGTTTCTTGTATCTTGAATTCAAACTGCTCCTGCCGACTTCCTCTGCCCCTTATTCTGTTTTACATTTAATGTTTTGTGTTTAATATTTCTTTTGCCAACTGCAGACTGCCGATTGTCAATTGCCCCCTGGTAATAAAAAATAATTAAAATGACCGGATAAGCCAAAGAAGTTTATATATTTGCTGGGATGAACCGATACAATAAAATATAAATTAAAAATAAACATTACCAAAAGGTACGGTTAGCAACTAAGCATAATCTGAATAACACAACTTGAGGTAATGGTATAAACGAGTTGGCATTAATTGTAAAACAGACAACTAACAGAAATTTAAATCAAATAAATGAATAAACTGAGAATATTACTATGGTTTTTGCTGTTGAGCATCTCTACATTTGGACAAGTTGACAAAGCATCGGATTTGTATAAAATCATACAAGAAAAAGACAGCCTTCTTTTTAATATTGGATTCAATACCTGTCACATAGCTCAATTTGAAAATCTGGTAAGTGAATATTTTGAGTTTTATCATGATCAAGTTGGTATAACAAGTTCCAAATCTGCCTTTATTGAGAGCATTCAGAATGGACTTTGCAAATTAACTTATAAGCCAAGAAGAGAATTGGCTGAAAATTCGATGGAAGTTTATCCATTAGAAAAAAATGGTGTTTTATATGGAGCAATTCAAACTGGAAAACATAATTTTTACGCCATTGAAAACGGCAAACAAGAGTATTTAACTAGTGTTGCAAAATTCACTCACGTTTGGATCTTAGAAAATGAAAGTTGGAAATTAAGCAAAGGTTTGAGTTACGACCACAAGGATTTTGAAAAACCAATTGATGAAAATCTTTTGTTTACCGACAAAGGCGAAACAGAGCGTTGGTTAAAACAAAAACATATCCCAGCATTAGGTATAGGTTATATTAATGAGGGTAAAATTGTTCAAATCAGCGTATTTGGTGAATTAGAAAAAGAAAAGCCCGCACCTTTAAATACAATTTGGAATGTAGCTTCAATGACCAAGCCTATTACCGCAATGATAACGTTAAAACTGGTGGATGCGGGAAAATGGAGTTTAGACGAACCTATTTATAAATACTATGTTGACCCTGATGTTGTTAATGACCCAAGAGCAAAAAAGTTAACTACAAGATCCATTTTGAGCCACCAATCGGGTTTCACGAATTGGCGTGGTAACAATCCCAACGGTAAATTGGTATTTGAGTTTGAACCAGGAACCAAATATCAATATTCAGGAGAAGGATATGAGTATCTGCGAAAAGCATTGGAAAAGAAATTTCATAAAAGTCTTGAAGAATTGGCAAAAGAACTAATTTTTAAACCTTTAAAAATGAATGACACGCGATTTGTGTGGGATAAAACAATGGATTCTACAAGATTTGCGAAATGGCACAACGAAAGTGGAGGGCTTTATAAAACAGAAAAGAATTTAGCTATAAATGCGGCAGACAACTTATTGACTACTGTTGAGGACTATTGTAAATTTATGGTTTTTATTATTAATGGTGCTGGATTATCAAAGGAGTTATATGGAGAAATGGTTGCAGAGCAAGTAAGAATCAATGGCTATAAACATTGGGGTTTAGGTTGGTGGATTGACGAAAATATAAATATCAATCAAGAATTTGCTTTGGTTCATGGTGGTGATGACATTGGAGTTCATACTATTGCCTTTATAATTCCCAAAACAAGACAAGGACTTTTAATTTTTACAAATAGCGATAATGGAACAGAAGCATTTGCTGACGTTTTAGTAAAATTTCTGGAGAAGAATGGGGAAGGAATTCTTAATATAGAAATGAAATAACAACTAATGCCAACAAACGCTATAGCAAATACGGGTATGCGTGTTCGTTGAAACATTTGAAATCTTTATATACATTTGTGCTGGCAGACAGTTGAGCAACAATCTAATCCCGCACTTGCCATAGCGTCAAACGTTGGCAACAATTATAAGACAACAATATGACAAACATTGAAAGCAAGAAAATATCTATAACAAGAAATTTAATTCTAATTGTTTTGTCTTTACAAATATCATCTTGCACAGGACAAGTGAAAGAAAAACCGGTTAATGATACAACAGAAAATGGAATAAACAATCAACCAATCAATTCAAATCAAAGTACAACATTTCCGCAAATTCACACCAATTTAAATGGAATGGTAAGGGAGTTTGTAAGGACAATGTATCAAGACAAAAAAGGGAACTATTGGTTTGGAACAAATGGAAATGGGATTATACGCTACGATGGTAAAACACTTGAAAAAATTTCAATCGAAGGACTCCGCCCATTTAATGTTGTTAGAGAGATTGTTGAAGATAAAGCAGGACATTTATGGTTTGGGACTGACTATGGACTCATAAAATACGATGGCGAAAAATTTACTACATACTCAGAAAAAGATGGCCTGCAAGATGATGAAATTTGGGGACTGACAATTGACAAAAGCGGACTCATTTGGGTTGGTTCGATTGGCGGTGTTAGTCATTTTGACGGCAAAAAGTTTACACCATTTTTATTGCCAGATACAAAAGTCGAAAATCCAAAACCTATGCTTTCTGATAAATTGGTTTTTAAATTTTTGGAAGATAGAAATGGAACGATGTGGTTTGCTACCGATGGAAATGGAATTTTCAAATACAAAAATGGCGAATTCATTCATTTAACATCTAAAAATGGACTTACCGACAATAATGTCGCGGATATTTTAGAAGACAAGCAAGGAAATATTTGGATTGGAACTTTTTATGGTGGTGCCAGTAAATTTGATGGAAAAACTTACACCGACTTCACTAAGGATGGAATTATTGAAGGTGTAGAAACCTATAATTTTTGTGAAGACATCAAGGGAAATATTTGGTTTTCGGCAGAAGGTTATGGCGTTTACCGCTACGATGGGTCTAATTTCACGCAATTCACAACTGACAATGGCTTAACCTCCAATGTTGTTCAAAGTATTTATGAGGATAACAAGGGACAAGTTTGGTTTGGAACCTGGCAAGGAATAAGTCTTTATGATGGACAAAAGATTATGAATGCAAAAGACAAAGAACCTTGGACGAATTAAAAATAACTGTTGCTAATCGAGTAGGCTGCCCCGCCAGTAATCACTGATGGGGAGAACCTCTCCCCGTTCCCGCGCGATTGTATCGCGTGGTTTAACATACCACCACATTCTTCTATAATTTTTATAGTCCTTTTCCTGGATTCAAACTTCTTTCTTTATCTTTGAACCTCTGGTTTGGGGGGGCGGCGGATAAAACTCCGAACTGGCACCAGTCTTCCTGCCCAGCCTTGTGGGCAAGCACGACTAGTGACAGGTAAAAACCTCCCCGCTCCCCCTTTCCTGCGCAATTGTATAGCGTGGTTTAACATACCTCCACCTTCTTCTTTAATTTCTACAATCCTTTTCCTGGATTCAAACTTCTTTCTTTATCTTTGAGGCTGCAGTTTGGGGGGGATGGTGGATAAAACAAAAAGAAGTTATATGCTAGCCAAAAAACGATCACGGGTTGTTATTATAGTTGAATAGGATGGATAAACATTAACAAACAATGAAAAATAAAAGAATATGGATTTCGAAAGAATCAAGGAAATCAATATTAAAGCTTACTGATCTTGAGAAAAATGATATAATGACTCAATGTCAACCATTAGTAGAACTATTTAAGAATCAATATATAACAGAAAATCCAGCAAAAGGATTTGATTATCTAGTGGACGTTTATACAAAATGGTATCAGAATTATTTTTATTTCTGTGAGAAATTTAAATCGGAACATCCCAATAGGATTAAGGATGAATATGAGGTTAAATTTGTAAGACTAGAACGGATAGGGAAGGACAGATTTATTTTTTCATATTTTAGACATACGGGACAATGGTTTATAGTTACTATTGACCTAACATTAAAGGATTGCATCGAAATGATAGAAGCAAATCCAAACTTTCATCCAATTGGATAAATTTTTGACAAAACCCCCCTTTGCCGCGCGATTGTATCGCGGAGTTTAACATACCTCCACCTTCTTCTTTAATTTTTACAGTCCTTTTCCTGGATACAAACTTCTTTCTTTATCTTTGACTTTCGGTTTGGGGGGGGGCGGATAAAACAGTAAGAAGTTGGGCATAACTTTGAAAAAATAATAATATGGATGCTTAATGGATTATAGTTCTTGTTTTTGCAATTCTTTATGGATTATTCGAGTATTATTTGAATATGAGACAAAAGAGGAATAAGAATATTGTTAAATCCAGTGATAAAAAGAGCCTTCAGTTTCTTCTAATTTTTCTTTAGATAGGCAGTTTACTTTCCTTCAGTATTGGTGCAACAAGGATAGGTAGGATAGATAATTGGGTTCCCTTTATTATTATTGGAGCCTTATTGGTATTGATTGGAATAGTAATCAGAATTAAATCAATCATGACTCTTAAGAAACATTATACATGGACTATAACAAAGACTGAGAATCATGAGTTGATTGAAACCGGATTATATAAATATATCCGGCATCCCGGATATCTCGGATTTTTAATCGTTTTTCTGGGAATATCAACCGCATTGTCAAATTGGTTATCTATTGTATTAATGATGGTTCCTGTTTTGGTCGGAATAATGAATCGCATCAGAATAGAAGAAACTTTTCTAATTGAGCAAATGGGAGAAAAATATTTAACTTACCAAAAGCGGACAAAGAAATTGATACCAAATATATATTAATGAAAGCAGTGCCCAACAGCCCCGTTCCCGCGCGATTGTATCGCGTGGTTTAACATACCTCCTCCTTCTTCTTTAATTTTTACAGTCCTTTTCCTGGATTCAAACTTCTTTCTTTATCTTTGAATCTCGGTTTGGGGGGCGGAGGATAATAATACTAAGAAGTTTAATAAACAGTGTTTTGAAAACAATTTATTACGGTAGATTATCATCCATAAAAATTTATGATATAACCTTGCTAAGGCACATTGATTAATTTTTACAAAATGACATATCTGCTTGTTTAAAAACTAAAGGTATATGAAATCATCAATATTATTAATTTTATTGTTCCTCAATAGCCAGATATTTAGCCAAACAATTGCTATTAAGGCTGGAGCTTTATTAGATGTAAAAAGCGGGGAATTGTTTAAGAATGCAGTTGTAATCATCAGCAAGAATAAGATAATTGAAATCAATTACATCAACCATATTCCTGATTCCGCTGATGTAATTGATTTAAAAGATTGTACAATTTTGCCTGGACTTATAGACTGCCATACACATGTCATGTCAGCAGGTGGAAATTACGAAATGGATCTTTATTCATATTCTGCTGTACATAGGGCGCTAAGGGCAACATCTCATTTAAAAACTTCACTGATGAATGGGTTTACTACAATCCGAGACGTTGGTAATGAGGGGACAGGATATGCTGATATAGACCTCGCACGTTGTATTAAAGCTGGAATAATAGATGCTCCGAGGTTTATTCCTTCAGCAAGGGGAATCGCTATAAAAGGTTTTTATTATCCTAAAACGAAAAACAAAAACTGGGAAATAGATTTGCCGGACGGAGCCCAGTATGTGTCAGGTAAAGATGAATGCATCAAATCAGTACGTGAACAAATATCTCAAGGAGCAGAATGGATAAAGGTATTCACAGATTTTTATACTTACAACAATGAAATTAGGACTACCTTTTCATCAGATGAGTTAACAGTCATTGTTGAGTCGGCCAATGATCTTGATGTTGCTGTTGCTTGTCATGCAATATCAAAAAATGCTATTGATCTGGCAATAAAATCTGGTGTTCGTTCTATTGAACATGGAGATGAATTTGAAAGCGGTCTCATTGATCAGGCAATTTCGAAGAATGTGTTCTGGTGTCCTACGATTTCAGTTCTTGAATATTATGAAGAAGAGGAAATACTCAAAACAGTTTATTTGAATCTTAAAATGGGTTATAAAAAAGGAATCAAGATTGTGCTGGGCACAGATATAGGGTCTTACCCATGGTCAGTCAATCAAGCTAAAGAACTAGAATATTATGTCAAGTACGCCGGGTTCAGAGCGGCTGATGCAATTATAAGTGGGACTATTAATGCTGCAGAAATGTTAAAAATGGAAAATGAAATCGGTCAGATTAAACCGGGTTACTTTGCAGACATTATTGCAGTAAAAGGAAATCCATTGGATGACATAACCCTTTTACAAAAGGTACTATTTGTAATGAAAGACGGAAAAGTTTATAAGAATAACGTGCCCTAACATGCCGCTAAAACCAACGCTGCCGCACGATTTTATCACGGGCTTTAATATACCTCCACCTTCTTCTTTAATCTCATTGGGTTAAATTCCCCGCCGCTTGCGGCGAAAAACAATAACTTTGTGCATGGCACAAAGCAAATATATTCATAAGTCGCATAATGTATCAGTTTTGATGTATCATTATGTATGTCCTGCAAAATATAGACGAGTTGTATTTAGTGAGGCTTTAGATAATACTCTCAAAGAAACATGTTTAGAAATATCAAAAAGATATCAGATACATTTTCTTGAGATAGGGACAGACGATAATCATGTTCATTTTTTAGTTCAGTCTGTTCCAATGTATAAGTCCGACAAAAATAGTGACAATAATAAAAAGTATCACAGCCAGAGAAGTTTTTCGTATAAATCCGGAAGTAAAACAAAAGTTGTGGGGAGGGGAGTTTTGGACAGATGGCTACTTTGTGAACACAGTTAGTAAGTTTGGAGATGAAAATACGATATCAAAATATGTCAGAGAACAAGGTATTGAACAAGAGTACAAAATACTGCATCAGGCAGTCCAATTGGCCCTCTTTTAGAAGGACTTCGGATACCCCGTCCGCTTGCGGCGGGGTAGTTCATTTTTTACAGCCATTTTCCTGGATTCAAACTACTTTCTTTATCTTTGAGCCTCTGGTTTGTGGGGGCGGCGGATAAAAGACTAAGAAGTTATGTGGCATAAAAGAAGATTCAAATACTTTTTCGTTTAAAAATCAGAGTAACCCAGACGGAGTAATTTAAATTGATGAAAAATAAGAAAAGCATTTATATAATTGTTTCAATCTCACTATTCATTGGTCTACTACATTTCTTAATTGGACCTGACTACCAAGGGATTTTAAGACATTTTATTGGCGGCTATTTAATCGATATACTTCTACCTATGAATCTATACCTATTGCTACAAATATCTCTAAGAAAGAATATTTCAGTTAGTAAAGCACGAATTATCGGAGCAATATGCACCTTGACTTTTGGAATATTAGTAGAAATATTACAGTTTTATAAAATCGAATTTTTGGGCAATACATATGACCCTTTGGATGTAATAATGTATGTAGTTGGAATTATATTAGGTATTGTAATTGATTTGACAATAATTGACAAATTCGAGAAACAGCAACAGAAAAATGAATAATTACGCCACGTAACAGGCGGTATATTTTATTGCCGAGACAGTGCGGATTTCAGCGTTTCTGCATCTAATAAACTTTCCCCCGTTCCCGCGCGATTGTATCGGGTGGGTTAACATACCTCCACCTTCTTCTTTAATTTTTACAGGCATTTTCCTGGATTCAAACTTCTTTCTTTATCTTTGACTTTCGGTTTGTGGTGACGAGGGATAAAACCCTGCTCCCGAGCGATTGCATCGCATGGTTTAACAGGATGCCACACGACCCAGTCGTGCAGCAGCGAAGGTTATTAACGGTAAACTTCTAAGGAGTCTCTCAGCAGATTATAAATAAGTTACAAATGTTTCACCCGCTGCTTTTTAGCAGTTATACCAATTGCCAATTCAAATTAGGCCAAAGGACATTTGAATTGTTGCAATGGTTAATGCCGCACCACAATCTTCTTTGTGCTCCTGTTTCCTGATGAAATCACATTCAGCAGATACAGACCCTCAGCAAAGTTTGAACTGTTGATCGGATATTCCTGACCGGGAAGTGCATCACTGTATTCGCCGGAATAAATGATACGACCTGTTACATCGGTGATGGTCAGGTTGATGGTTCCTTTGGCATTGTCTCCGAGCTGAATATTGATGCGATCATTGGCCGGAACCGGATAAATGCTGAAATTAGGCTTTCCGATTTCATCAACCGAAAGCTGGTTCAGTGAAGCTTGATTGGACCTGACCTCTGTATATCCGTTTTTCCGAAACCCGCTAAAGCATCCGCCCGGCATATCGATCGCCACGATATAGATAACATCTCCTACGGGTGCATTGAAATCGGTGTATGAGCTGAAACTGGATGATAGGGTGACAATTTGTTCATAACTTCCCGATCCTGTTTTGCGGAGAATCTGATAGGATGAAAAGTCAAATCCGGTATAGGGTGTCCATATCAGGTTTAGGTTGTTGCTCACGCCCTGGCTGATTGTCAGGTGGATGGTCTGATGGTAATCGCCGGCCGGAAACACCCGGTTTTCGTTGTCACGGAACCCGATTTTGTAACGGTAAGGTCGCACAGCCGGGTTGGAATCAAAGTCGGTGGCCACAGGATCTTCATTATAGCCTACCGTATCAATGACCGAATAAACATTTGTCAGGTCTGTTTCCTTATAAACCAGAAAATCAGCGATCAGACCGGAGTCGGGCTTTTCCCAGACGATTACGTTGTAATTGGTCAGGCTGTCAACTGTTACCAAACAAAGCGGAGTTTCAGGGTAAGGCATAATGGTGAAGGCTTCACTGACATCTATGGATGTTTGGGCATACAAATCCCTGATACGGATCAGGCATTCATCAGAGTTAACATTTGGAGTAGTCCACACATAACTGCCAAAGTTCCCGGTGCTGAAAGCATTGTTGATAAACTGCCAGGTTTCCCCGTTATCCGTCGAATATTCAAGATTACAATCGTCAGAAAATGAATTTTCAACAGTCCAGCTGATGGTCAGAGGGCTGTAAGTATTAAAGATTTCTCCGTCGGCAGGGGAAGTCAGGTTATATGCAGGTAATGTGCTGATGGTAAAAGGAGTGCTCAGTACAAACTCAGAAGGATCCATGGCATTATATAGTTTGAGAACACATTCTTCCGCCGGGGTATCAGATAGAATCAGATTTGTAAACCCGATCATTGCATTAAGGTTTTGAGCTACTGGTATGTAAGTCAGCCCGTTGTCGGTTGATATTTCTGCATTGAGCAGGCTGATGTCCGGTGCATAGACGATCCAGTTCACATACGTAAGTGTGTTGGCAAAAACGACAGATCCGGTAGCTGGTTGATAAATACTGATTGGCGGGACGATAACAGTAAAAGGTTCATCGCTGATATCGCTTACGGAAGGGTTGCTGAAGTCGGTAATTCTCAGCAACGCATTCGCACTATTATAATTGGGCACGCCAACCGGGAAGATGCCACCGTCCGGTCCTGAAGGTATATCAGCATAGTAATCCCAGTTGATTCCTCCGTCCGGCGAAAATTCAAGCCTTAACATACTGCTTAAACTATCTCCGGACCAGCTGACCTCTTTGAGGGTATAATAAATCCAGACTTCTCCGCCATTCGGAGACAGGAGAGTGATAGACTGTGCCTGACCGCTCAGGGGCGTGAGACTTGCAAGCAGCAGAAATCCTGCTGCTAATTTCCTTAACAATACCGGGATGGTGAAGTATGCTTGTTTCATTGTTTAGCGTTTTAATTTAAGAATTAAACATAATACCAGTAAGATGGTTCATTTAAATTTACGATTTTTTAGAATTTGCCGGAATTAACAAAATAGGTATTACTTGCGTCTTACCGGTGAATTGCCGGAATCTCTTTTGAACAGTGCACAAACCCTTTTATCATAGAAGGAAATCAAGGCTATTATTTTGTAAAAACATATGCATCCTTTTGGTGGCTGAATTCTTCAAGAACAGGGTTTTGCGAGAACCCATACCCCCGCTCCCGTGCGATTGTATTGCGGGGTTTAACATGCCTCCACCTTCTTCTTTAATTTTTACAGTCCTTTTCCTGGATACAAACTTCTTTCTTTATCTTTGAACCTGTGGTTTGGGGGGCCTGCGGATAAAACACTAAGATGTTGTGCCCCATTGTAACGAAATCATTTATCAATTTGGGATTAGAAAAATGAAAGAGACCTTTATTAATAAAATATGCAGGGATTTAAATGAAAGCCAGATTAATTGGAAAGTTATCATTTTATTTATCCCGATTGCATTCATCACTTATATCTTCCATGAATTTGGTCATTGGTTATTGGGAGAACTATCAGGAAATGATATGACCTTAAGTCTTAATAATTCATCTCCGAAAAGTGGCTATTTTATTAATGATTCTCATGCATTATGGTCTGCGATAGGAGGACCTGTTTTTACAATTATTCAAGCACTTGTGTTTTTATTAATTACCTGGAAAACTAAATCTATTTATGCATATTCGATTGTGTTTTTTGCAGTATTTTCAAGATTTTTCTCCATTGTTTTCGGCGGAATTGATTTGCAGGATGAAGCTGGGATAGCTTCAATGTTGGATACAAATAAGTATTTCATTGCAGCGATTGTGCTGACGATACTGTTTTTGATTTTGTGGCGATGCAATCGGATTATGAAACTAAATACGAAAGCGGTAGGATATTTTACCGTTTTGGGTGTTTTTGCTATTTTGATTGTAATAGGCGTAAATGAATTAATTATGATAAAATAAAAAAAACCCCGCTGCCCCGCGATTGCATCGCGGGGTTTAACAAACCTCCACCTTCTTCTTTAATTTTCACAGTTATTTTCCCGGGTTCAAACTTCTTTCTTTATCTTTGAGGCTTAGATTGAGGGCACCCGTTCACGCGCGATAGTATCGCATGGTTTAACAGTATGATTTTTAATTTACCCGCTCCTTCAAGTGTTCCGGATGATCACATGGAGGAATCAATAAATAAAGCTTTTACCTTTGCAAAAGGTTAAGCAAAGATAGGCAAGTAAGCAGGATTGGTGGAAAGGGAAAGGGAAAAACAGTAAAGGAAATAAATGATCAACGCTGACCCGGAAATAGTAAAAAGAAATTCAACAATGACACGAAATTACAATAATAATCACGTTTTTATTAATAAATTTGCAGTTAGAATTTAATGGAACATTAAAATTATCATTATGAGCAGCAAGGAGATTCTTCAGCAAGCATTAAAATTAAAACCCAGGGAACGGTTAAGTGTCGTTGAGGGTTTGCTAAAAAGTCTTGACGAACCAGATAGCACGATAGATGATATTTGGGCGGAAGAAGCAGAAAAGCGACTTAAAGCCTATCGTACTGGTAATCTTGAAGGCATTGCATCAGATAACATCTTCAGAGAAGAATGAAAGTTATTTTTTCAAAAATTGCAAAACAGGAATTTGATGATGCAGTTCTATACTATGAACTGGAATATCCGGGTCTTGGTAAACGTTTTAAAGAAGAGGTCAGAAAATCAACAATAAGGATTTCAGAATATCCAGAAGCATGGTCAATTGATCGTGGGGAAATAAGAAAATGTACACTCCATAAATTTCCCTATAAACTCCTCTATTCAATCGAAAGCGATCATATTTTCATAATTGCTGTTGCACACCAGCATAGAAAACCCGATTATTGGGTTGATAAATATTAAAATGAGGCAGGAATTTCAATAATAACATTCCTAAATTCTTATAAAATACCCACGCCCTGCATTATTGCGAAGGATCACTCCCCCGTTCCTGTGCGATTGTATCGCGGGGGTTTAACATACCTCCACCTTCTTCTATAATTTTTACAGGCATTTTCCTAAATACAAACTTCTTTCTTTATCTTTGAACCTGTGGTTTGGGGGCCGGCGGATAAAACACGAAGAAGTTACGTGGCTTCCCCACACCGAGATTACTCAGTTAAATTTGCATGCAAACGGTAATAATTGATTCAATATTATCAAAATTTTAATAAGAGATACTTTTGTAATCCTTAGACTATGAACGCCAGTTTTTACCGTTAATCAAAATATATAATTATGAGTAGTATTGATAATTCGGATGATCTTGCCCTTTTGCCCTGGAAATAAATATGATTTTTAAAAACAGCACTTAGCAACTAGAATATCATTTCCTCTCTGATCAATACGCATAGTATGATTAAATATATTACCTGCCTGATGTAGCTTTTTATTAAAAATGACGACAAATAAGTTGAATTTGAAATAATGAGCAACAGAAAAAAACATAAGAAAGATTTTGTTGACATAATTGAAAACAACAAGGGAATTATACATAAGATATCTCTTATTTATACTTCAAATGGTGCTGACAAGGAAGATCTTTACCAGGAAATATGCCTGCAGTTATGGCGATCATATAGCAATTTTAGAGGTGAGGCAAAATTGAGCACCTGGCTTTACAGGGTGGCTCTTAATACTGCTATCAGTACTATAAGAATAAAGAACAGGTCTTTTGAGACAGTGGAACTTGATCCTCAGAAACATTACAATATAAAAGACAACGAAAGAGATGAAATGACTTCGAACCTTCTACGGGCCATTTCACTGTTAAATAATATTGACCGTGCGATAGTACTTCTGTGGCTGGAAGAAAAAAAATATGAAGAAATTTCAGAGGTTACAGGTTTGTCAATATCTGCTGTAAGTGTCAGATTAGTAAGAATAAGGACAAAATTAGAAAGTCTAATTAAAAAAATTGAAAATGAATAATTTAAAAAGTGGTTGGGATAACATTGATGAATTTTCAGGGTTACCCGGTTATGGCATTACATCTATTGAAAAATTCATTTATGGACGATCGCTCTCCATCTATCAAAAGATTAGGGGTATATTTATCTGGAGTTTCATTTTAAAGAGCGTTGCATTTCTTTTCATCGTATTTAACTTGATTCTATACAGGAAATATGAAAATGTAATAATGATAAACGCATTACTTTGCCTGCTCCTTGTCATATTTCTGATAATTGAAATCAGGTTCTATTTTGAATTCAGGAAAAGTGCCACTCCTTCAAAATCATCAAAAGAAAACCTTTCTTCACTTCTGGTATTTCTGGGGCGTAAGTTCGCTGTACTGACAATAATTAGGTCAGCCACTTATCTATTTGGATTCATCCCTGGGATATTGCTTTATTTTATGCTGGTCTACGGATATTTGAAACCTATTGATCTAATGGGATATTTAGTATTTTCATTCCTGGGCCTCATTGGAATAATATTCAGCTACATCAATGACAAAAGACAAGTTGGTTATTATATCAGGCATATTAAACTCTGCCTGTCAGATCTTAATGACAATGCGCTTGCGCTGGCATCTGAGATTATTGAGACTAAAAGAAAACTGGATGTTACAATTATTGTCCTCACACAGTTTGTTATAATTCTGGTTTTTGTTGTCCTAATGGTTATCCTTAAATCAATATTAAGATAGGCTATGAAAAAAAGTAATGAAATAAGAACTTTCAGATGTTGCATCATGCTTTTGCTTACTCTTACATCAAACTTAAGCTTGAATGCTCAGGAAAGAACCAGCAAGTACTTCTTTGGAATTGAGTTTAATAATGAACTATGCGGGTATTCGGAAGTGTTTTTAAATGAGAATGGTGAAAAAAACTACATTGAAATAATCCAGAAATCTTACATTTCTATTAGAGCAATGGGTAGAGACATTATACAGAAGCAGGCCTTTACTTATCATCTTGATCCAACAACGGGTAATTTCAAATACCATGTCAGTTCTATGGAGGATGGTGTTAATAAGCGGTCTGCAAAAATGACTTTATCTGGAGATACCTTATATATTGAATCATCTTCGGGTAAGGGACTTGAGAAAGTATATATACCCGCTAACACTGTATTACCAAATACATTGTTTTACCCTCATCTGAAAGAGAGTTTCGTCAGAAAAGGGACACAATCAATGACTTACCGGTGTTTTAATGTAAGTAACGGTAAAGTACAGGAATTTGAATACACAAAAGTTGGAAGCGAAGATATGGAATTTAATAACAAGAAATATCATGCCGTTATTATCAGTGAAAATGATCCTTATACCGGATTAAAGACAAAATACTGGATTGACACTGAAAGCGGCCTTAGACTAAAAACAGAGTCTCAAAATAATATTAGTATCTATCTTACAGATTTAACAGTAGTTAGCAAAGTTAAGCAAGGGAGCTGGGACGATGTCATTTTCATTAAAACAAATGTTGACATTAAGGATATAAGAGGGATTACCTCAATGCGGGTGAAAGCCAGTCTTGAGGGAATACCTGCAAGTTCACTGGATGATCTGAATGTAAACGGACAGATATTTGAAGGGGAAGTCTCTGACAATATGATAAATGGCATTTTTAAAATAGCACACGCAAAATATAATGGGAATAATGCGCCAAAGATCGGTGATTTTGATAACGCCAGCGATAAAATAGCGATGTATCTATCAGCTGAAGAGATGATTGAATCTGATGATTCAAGTATTGCATCTATTGCTAAAGAGGTTTCATCAGATGCTCAAAATTCATGGGAAATCATAAAGCGCCTTGGTTTCTGGATTAATAATAATATAAAAGGATCTATTAACGGAGGAAGTGCACACGAGACTTTTGTGAGGGGCGATGGTGCCTGTGGCCCACAGTCGTTGCTAATGGCAGCTCTTTGCAGGGCTGCCGGCGTACCTGCAAGGGTAGTATGGGGTTGTATGTACACCCCTGTGGAGGGAGGCAGTTTTGGTCACCACGCATGGAATGAAGTATTTATGGGAGCAGCAGGTTGGATACCAGTAGATGTTACCAGCAAAGAAACTGATTATGTGGATTCAGGGCATGTCCGCCTTGGTATTCTGAAAACAAAAGTAACTGTTATTAACTTCAGGGAAATGGAGATATTGGATTACAGAGTAAAATAAAAACAATAGCTCATCACTGCATCATCGTATAAACAAATATTAACTTATTAAATAATAATATAATTTAAAAGGAAACATTATGAAATACAGAGTACATCGCTTAGACGTTAAAAGTGATATGATGAAAGAAAAACTGGAACAGTTTTTAAATAAGCTTGACGGAGAAGTTATTTCGGTTATTCCAAATTATGCCAAAACTACTCTATTTCAAATTTATGGAATTTCTTCGAAAATTGACTTTATCCTGATTATTGAAAAAGTTAAATAACTTATTGATTCCCGCTGCCCCGCTTCTGCCAACTTGTTTCTGATTTCTTGTTACCTGTTTCTTTTTTCCCCCGCTCCCGCGCGATTGTACCTCGGGGTTTAACATACCTCCACCTTCTTCTTTAATTTTTACCCAAAACAGGTTTTTATTTTATAGAAATCAGCACAAGGTAATGTCCTCACGCTAAATTGAACGAAATCGTTCAGCCAATGCTCTGATACAATACATTAATTAAAATCGAATAAAAATTAAACCATTGTAAAGCAAATCATTATGCAATTGGTATGTCATTTGAAACCTTCATAAAAAACCTAACAATGGAGTATGATTTTAGGTTTCATCGACTGCCAATAGAACTATTTTCAACTTTCACTTTTTCGGGTGCAGGTTCTGCTGCATCAAACAACCGGGTTTATTCGGGACAAATTCGTAAATGAATAGAGAATTAGGTAAAATGCATAGTAGAAATCTAAATTTGGATGAAATGAAAAAACTAAAATCATTTTTATTAGTAGCTGCATTTTTATTTCAATGCACTATAACGTTTTGCCAAACAAATCAAAAAGATTTTCCTGTTTTGAAGGGACCTTATTTAGGACAATTAC
>Ga0105090_10000815_pt1 | contig 16041 bp, 13 predicted proteins | sample PPLLak3March2015_FD_79110 | JGI IMG/M metagenome (GOLD analysis project Ga0105090, IMG submission 79110) | Freshwater sediment microbial communities from Prairie Pothole Lake near Jamestown, North Dakota, USA - PPLs Lake P7 Core (1) Depth... | ecosystem: Environmental > Aquatic > Freshwater >... | reverse complement strand
TGGAAGACCGGAATGTTCAGCCGCTCGCGAAGGCGGCGCTCGACGACGAAACAGTCCGGCGCCTTGATGTCCTCGAGGTTGATGCCGCCAAAGGTGGGTTCCAGCGCGGCAATCACCTCGATCAGCCTGTCGACGTTCTTTTCGTTGACCTCGATGTCATAGACGTCGATGTCGGCGAACTTCTTGAACAGCACCGCCTTGCCTTCCATCACCGGCTTGGCCGCCAGCGGACCGATGTCGCCCAGGCCCAGCACCGCGGTGCCGTTGGTGATCACTGCCACGAGGTTGCCGCGTGCGGTGTAGCGGAAGGCATTCGCCGGATCGCTGACGATCTCTTCGCAGGCTGCGGCCACCCCCGGCGAATAGGCCAGCGCCAGGTCGTGCTGGTTCACCATCTGCTTGGTGGCGGCGATGGCCACCTTACCCGGCACGGGGAACTCGTGGTACTCCAGCGCGGCCTGACGAAGTTCGGCGGCCTTGTTCTCGTTCTTGGGCACGGTGCTGTCTTTCGAAAGTGCGTTGTCCGGCGCGGGGCGCCAATTCTAGGATTGAGTCGCAGCGCAGCTGCGCGCTGCCCAGTGTGCGCTGCTTCGGCGCCCCGGGCATGCGCGAAACTGCGTAGCGCCGCGGTCGGTGCCGCGCGCAATACTGCGGCTGCCTGGGCGGCCCGCGCCCAGCGGAGCGCCGTCTTGAACACCCCCGCAAACGCCTTCTCGCCGCAGGCCGCGCAGCGGCAGCGCCGCCGCTGGCGCCTGGCTTTGTGGAGCACCTTGTTCCTGCTGCTGCTGGTGGCGCTGACGCTGCTGGTGGTGCTGACGGCGCGGCACGAGGACTCGCGCGTGCAGGATCAGGTGGACGCGCTCGCCACCGACGCCGCGGCCAAGGTGCGCAGCGAGCTGCTGCGCAGCCAGCAATCGCTGCAGGCGCTGGCGACCCACGTGCCGACGCCGCAGCGCTGGCGCGCCGACGCCAGCGAGCTGCTGCGCCAGAACCGCGAGCTGCTGCGCATCGAACACCGCACTCCCGACGGGCAGATCGACACGGCCGTGGACTCCCCCGTAGCACCGCCGCTGTTCGCGATGATCGGCCGGGACGACCTCGACTTCAATGCCGATGCGGCTTGCGCTGCCGCGCGGCATTCGGCTGCTCCGGCGTTTTCGGGCAGCTACTTCGTACCGCTCGCCAGCGGCGGCGGGCTGGAGGTCATGGACCTGTGCCTGCCGGTGCTGGACGGCGGCCAGGACCAGGGCTACCAACTGGCCACCGTGTCGCTGCAGGCGCTGCTGGCCAGTGCGCTGACGCCCGAACAGGCGCGCCGGCACGAGGTTTCCTTCGTCGAGGGCGACGGTGAGCGACTGGCCCGCTCGGGCTTGCCGCGCGGCATGGGCGTGTACCGAGCGGACAGTCTGGTCGACCTGTCAGGGACGCGGCTGCGCCTGCGCGTGGACAGTGCTGCCGGTCGGCCCAGCGCCGTTCCGAACTTGACCACGGCGGCCGTGCTGGGCCTGTCGGTGCTGCTGTTCGCGTTGGCGCTGCTGCTGGCCCGCGACGTCGGTCGGCGTGCCCGGGCCGAGGCTGCCCTGGCCGAAGCACTGGCCTTCCGCAAGGCGATGGAGGACTCGTTGATCACCGGGCTGCGCGCACGCGACCTGCAGGGCCACATCAGCTATGTCAACCCGGCCTTCTGCGCCATGGTCGGCTTCACCGCCGATGAGCTGCGCGAGGCCACGGTGCCGCCCTACTGGCCGCCCGAGCTGGCCGACAGCTACCAGCGCAGGCAGGACTTGCGGCAGGATCCGGCAAGCGCCGGCCTGGCGCCATCGCGCGAAGGATTCGAAACGCTGTTCATGCGCAAGAACGGCGAACGCTTTGCGGTGATGATCTACGAGGCGCCGCTGGTCGACGGCCAGGGCCGGCACACCGGCTGGATGAGCGCGGTGCTCGACGTCAGTGCGCAGCGGCGCATCGAGGACCTGTCGCGCCAGCAGCACGAGCGGCTGCAGGCCACCGCCCGACTGGCCACCATCGGCGAAATGGCTTCATTGCTGAGCCACGAACTGAACCAGCCGCTGGCTGCCATCGCCAGCTATGCCAGCGGCTCGCTGAACCTGATGGACCAGCCCGACGCCGACACACCGGCGCTCCTGCGCCAGGCGCTGCAGCGTGTGGCCGAACAGGCCGAACGCGCCGGCCGTGTCATCAAGAGCGTGCACGACTTCGTGCGTCGCCGCGAGCAGCTGCACGAAAGCCTCGGCGTGGACCTGCTCCTCGAGGCGGTGCTGCCCCTGGTGCGGCTGCAGGCACGCAAGAGCGGCACCCAGGTACTCACCGACCTGCCGCAACCCGCGCCGCGCGTGCTCTGCGACCGCACCATGGTCGAGCAGGTGCTGCTGAATCTGGCGCGCAACGCGATCCAGGCCATGGAACACGGCAGCGACCCGGCCGCACGCGTGCTGCGCATCCGCGTGCGCCAGACGCACGAGCGCTGGGTCACCTTCTACATCGCCGATGCCGGGCCGGGCATCGACCGCGAGCTCGGCGCACGTCTGTTCACCCCCTTCTTCACCACGCGCAGCGAAGGCATGGGGCTGGGCTTGAGCCTGTGCCGCACCGTGGTCGAGCAGCATGGCGGCGCCATGGACTTCGATTCCCCGGTGCCAGGCACGCGCACCGGGACAGAATTCAGGTTCACGCTGCCGGCCGCCCCGGCGCCGAAGCTCCCCGCCAACGCGACAGGTGCGCCACAGACCCTGAGCACATGAGCCTGAACCTGGACCCGACTCTGGGCCTGCCCGTCGTCTACCTGGTGGACGACGAGGACGTGGTACGCGATGCGCTGGCCTGGCTGCTGCGCTCGCGCCGGTTGCTGTCCGAAGGCTTCGCCAGCGCCGACGCCTTCTGGCAGCAGCTGCAGGCGCAGCGCGGCGGCGATGCTGCCTGGCCGGGCTCGCCGGTGTGCCTGGTGCTGGACGTGCGCATGCCCGGCACCAGCGGCCTGGAACTGTTCGAGCGGCTGGTCGATGCCACGTTGCTGCCGGTGCTGCCGGTGATCTTTCTCACCGGTCACGGCGACGTGCCCACTGCCGTGGCTGCGGTCAAGCGCGGCGCCTTCGACTTCGTCGAGAAACCCTTCTCCAACAACGCGCTGGTCGACCGCATCGAGCAGGCGCTGGCGCTCAGCGCAGCCGAACTCGCACGCCGGCGCGAGCAGCGCGGCCGCGCCCGGCGCTTGGCCGAGCTCACGGAGCGCGAGGCCGAGGTCATGCGTCTGGTGATCGAAGGCCTGCCCAACAAGCGCATCGCCGACGCGCTGGGCATCAGCGTGCGCACCGTCGAAGTGCACCGCGCGCGCGTGTTCGAGAAGATGGACGTCAAGTCCGCGGTGGAGCTGGCCAACCGCCTGCGCGACGCCGGCGCTTGAGCGAGCTGCCGGCGCGGCCACAATGTGCACATGGCGCTGGGCGAATTCGAGCTGATCGAGCGGTTCTTCACGCGGCCGGTGCGCCGTGCCGTGCTCGGCGTCGGTGACGACTGCGCAGTGCTTGCACCCGCGCCGGGCATGCAGCTGTGTGTGTCCAGCGACATGCTGGTCGAAGGCCGGCATTTCCTCAGTACCGTGGCGCCTCGGCGCCTGGGCCACAAGGCGCTGGCCGTGAACCTGAGCGACCTGGCCGCCTGCGGCGCCGAGCCGCTGGCCTTCACGCTGGCTCTGGCGCTGCCGCGCGCCGACGAGATCTTCCTGCAGGGCTTTGCCGACGGGCTGTGGGCGCTGGCCGACCGGCACCGTATCGAGCTGGTGGGCGGCGACACCACCGCCGGGCCGCTGAACATCTGCATCACCGCGATCGGCCAGGTGCCGGCGGGCCAGGCCCTGCTGCGCAGCGGCGCACGCCCCGGCGACGAACTGTGGGTCAGCGGCACGCTCGGCGATGCGCGCGCGGCACTGGAAGTGTTCCGCGGCATGCTCGACGTGCCAGGCGACGCGTTCATCAGCCTGCGCCGCGCGATGGAGCTGCCCGAGCCGCGGGTCGCGCTGGGCCAGCGGCTGCGCGGCATTGCCAGCAGCGCCATCGACGTCAGCGATGGCCTGCTCGGCGACCTGGGCCACATACTGCGCCGCTCCACCGTCGGCGCGCGGCTCGACGTCGATGCCCTGCCGCGCAGCGAGCAACTGGCCGCACTGCCGTCGCCCGTGCAGCGGGAATGCCTGCTGCACGGCGGCGACGACTACGAACTGCTGTTCACCGCGCTTCCTGCACGGCGCGACGCGGTACAGGCTGCGGCACGCGATGCCGGCGTGCCGGTGCGCTGCATCGGCCGCATCGAGCCGGGCGAGGGGCTGGTGGTGACGGACGGCCGTGGCCAGGCGCTCGATGTCAGGCCCGGCGGATTCGACCACTTCAGGGCATGACACCCCAGCGCGCCAGCGCGCACTTCATGCTGCGCCATCCGGCGCATGCCATCGCGCTGGGTTTCGGCAGCGGCCTCTCACCGCGCGCCCCGGGCACGGTCGGCACGCTGTGGGCCTGGGCTGCTTACGTGCTGCTTGAACGCGGCCTCGGCCCACTGCCTTGGGCTGCACTGCTGGTGGGGGGCCTGCTGCTCGGCGTCTGGGCCTGCACCCTGTGCGCGCGCCACATGGGTGTGGCCGACCCGGGCTCGATCGTCTGGGACGAGATCATCGCGTTCTGGGCCGTGCTGTGGCTGATCGGCCCGGCAGCCTGGTGGGTGCAGCTGGTCGCCTTCGGACTGTTTCGCTATTTCGATGCGGCCAAGCCCGGGCCGGTGGGCTGGGCCGACCGCCTGTTCAAGCCCGCACCCGGCGCGACAGTGGGCTGGGCCCAGGGCTTCGGCATCCTGTTCGATGATCTGGTGGCTGCGGCGTGTACGCTCGCCGTCATGGCCCTGTTGAGCACGCTGTGGACCTGAACGCCGTCGAAGCCGAGGTGCTGGCGCTGGCCGACGCATTGCGCCGCCGCGGCTGGCACCTGGCCAGCGCCGAAAGCTGCACCGGCGGCCTGATCGCTGCCGCCTGCACTGCGGTGGCCGGCTCCAGCGACTGGTTCGAGCGCGGCTTCGTCACCTACAGCAATGCCGCAAAGTCCGAGATGCTGGGCGTGGACTCGGGCTTGATTGCTGCGCATGGCGCGGTCAGCGAGGCGGTGGTCCAGGCCATGGCGCGGGGCGCGGTGGAGCGCGCCGGGGTCGAGCTGGGCGTGGCCGTGACCGGCATCGCCGGACCGGGCGGGGCGACACCGGGCAAGCCGGTGGGCACGGTGTGGCTGGCGGTGGCCGTGCGTGGCGCGGGGGCCGACATCCAGGTGCGTGCCGAGCGGCTGCAGCTGGCCGGCAACCGCGGCGCCGTGCGCGAGCAGACAGTACGGCAGGCGCTGCGGCGGCTGCGCGAAGCGGCCGCCTGAGTCAGGCCAGCGCTTCGCTCTCGGCGTCGGCCATCAGTTCGCGCAGCCGGTCGGCCGGCATCGGCCGGCCGTGCAAGTAGCCCTGCTGCAGCGCGCAGCCCTGGCCGAGCAGGTAGTCGCGCTGCTCGGGCGTTTCCACGCCTTCGGCCACGACCGTGATCGACAGCGCCTGCGCGATGCTGATGATGGCTTCGGTGAGCGCCCGATCGTCGGCGTCGGCAGGCAGGTCCTTGACGAAGCTGCGGTCGATCTTCAGCTTGTCCGGACGCAGCCGCTTGATGTAGGACAGCGACGAATAGCCGGTGCCGAAATCGTCGATGGCCAGCGCCACGCCCAGCTCGCGCAGGCTGGCCACGGTGGCCTGCGCCGCCTCGGTGTCGGACATCAGCGTGCTTTCGGTCAGCTCCAGCTCCAGCTCGCCGGGCTGGATGTCGTAGGTCTGCAAGGCCGTCTGCAGTACCTGCGGCAGGCGCTGGTCGCGGAACTGCAGCGCCGACACGTTGATGGCGATGCGCCCCGGGTGCAGTCCCGAGCCCTTCCACGACGCCAGCTGGGCGCAGGCGGCATCCAGCGTCCACAGGCCCAGTTCGCGGATCAGGCCGGTTTCCTCGGCCGTCTGGATGAAGGTGCCAGGCATCAGCAGGCCGCGCTGCGGGTGCATCCAGCGCACCAGCGCCTCGCAACCCACCAGCCGGCCGCTGCGCATGTCGAACACTGGCTGGTAGTGCAGCAGCAGCTCGTGGTTGGCGATGGCCTGCAGCAGCTCGCGCTCCATCTCCAGGCGCGAGCGGAAGGCGATGTCCAGGTCGTGCTCGTAGAAGCAGTAGCGGCCCTTGCCCATGTCCTTGCTCTTGTACATGGCCAGGTCGGCGCAGCGCGCCAATGCCTCGAAGTCGTCACCGTCGGTGGGGTACAGCGCGATGCCGATGCTGGCACTGACCTGGGCGGTGCTGGCCGCGCGCGGCAGCAGCATCGGCGCCTGGATGGCACGCAACAGCCGCTCGACGGTTTGCGACACCTGCTCCCAGCGGCCCGCCTGCGTCAGCAGCACCAGGAACTCGTCGCCGCTGACGCGGCAGACGATGTCCGATTCGCGCAGCGTGGCCACCAGGCGCTGGCTGATGCCGAGCAGCAGCTCGTCGCCGGCGGCATGGCCCATCGTGTCGTTGACGGCCTTGAAGCGGTCCAGGTCGATGAACAGCAGCGCACAGCTGTCCTGCTGGCGCCGCGCCACCGCCGCTTCGTGCTGGAACAGCTCGCGGAACAGCGTGCGGTTGGGCAAGCCGGTGAGATGGTCGTACATGGCCATCTTGCTGAGCTGCTTGTTCTTGGCCTCGAGCTCCTCGAACAGCTCCTGGATGCGCGCGCGCACCGTGTTCAGGTGCTGGCCCAGCTGGCCCAGTTCATCGCGCTGGCGCCACACCAGCGCCGGCACCGACTCGCGCGCGGCCAGCGTGCTGGCCTGCAGCTTCAGGCGGTGGATCGGGCGCAGCAGGCGCAGTGACAGCACGCCCAGCAGCACCATCACGCCCACCACCACCTGCGCGGCGACCAGCCACCACATGATGCCCTGGCGCTGCGCCAGCATCTGGTCGATCTCGGTGGCGTCGAAGCTCAGCCGCAGGTTGGCCACCAGCTGGCCCTCGTGCAGCACCGGCGCATCGCGCACCACCACCGGCAGGCCCGGCGCGCAGCGTTGCGCGGCGATGGTCAGCGGCTCCTGCGTGGGCTGCAGGTCGCGCACCTCCACCGCGCACACCGAAGGTTCCTGCAGGATGCGCTGCGCCGCTGCATTCAGCCCGGCCTCGCTCAGCGTCCAGGCCGGCTCGGTGACCACCGCCGTGGCCAGTACCAGCACCGCGGCGCGGTTGCGCTGAACCAGCGGCTCATGCGCGGCACGCGACACGTAGTTGTCCACGCCCAGCACCACCAATGCCGGCAGCACCATGCCAACGATGATGGCCGCCAGCACCGTGGCGCGGATCGACAGCGAAGGCCAGTGCAGCTTCATCGTGCGGTTCAGCGCGCCTGTGCCGCCAGCGCCTGGTCGACGCGTGCCAGCCAGGTGTCGGGCACTGATTTGTTGCAGTAAAGGTGCCGGGTTTCGCCGGCCGAGATGTCGGCAAAGACCACCAGGCGCAGTCCGGCGCTGCTCGCTCCGACCTGGTCGCGCAGTACCTGAGCTTCTTCGGGGGTGACGATGATCCAACCGGCGCGGCCGGCCAGCAGCATGCTGAGCATCTGCTGCGCCTCGGCGCTGGTACGGGCCGGCGGCGGCGACTGCGCGCCAAGCAGTCGGTCCAGCTGTGGGCCGTAGGAGTAGCCGTCCTTGAGCAACAGCGTGTCGCCGGCCAGGGCCAGCGCCTCGGCACCGCGCATGCCCGAGCGCAGCGGACTGTCTTGACGCACCAGCGCGCCGAAGGGCCTGTCACGGTACAGCGGCTTGCTGAACTTGCCCAGCGCCGCACGTTCCGGGTTGCGGAACCAGCCGACGCCGCAATGTAGGCCAGCGCCTTCCTGGATCAGCGCCAGCTGGCGCTGGCTCGGCGTGCGTGCCCATGCGAAGGGCACGGCCGCCTGGCTCAGGGCCTGCGCCGCCGGCGTGGCCACCAGGCCGGCGACCGAGCCGTCAGCCTGGGTGACGGAATAGGGTGCGCGCTCCTGGTAGTGAAGCGTCAGGCCCTGTGCCTGGGCGCCAAGGCACAGGCTCGCCAGCGTCCACCGCACCATGGCGGACGCGATGAGGCTGGCACGCCCGCGCAGATGCTGCATGGCCAGGATTTTCGGCTGCGTTAGGCTATCGCTGCATGAACATCCTGCTCAGTGGTGAATTCGAAGCGGCGGAACTTCACGATTGGGAGCAATGCCTGAGCTCCGCGTTGCCCCAGGCGCGGTGGCTCAACCGCGACGCGGCGCTGGCCGTGGCCGACACGGTGGAGGTGGCGGTGGTGGCCAACCCGCCGCCGGGCAGCCTGCGCGGGCTGCCGAAGCTGCGGCTGATCCAGTCGCTGTGGGCCGGCGTCGACCGGCTGCTGCAGGACCCGACGCTGCCGCCGGGCGTGCCGATTGCGCGCATGGTCGATCCGGCGATGAACGCGGCCATGGCCGAGACCGCGCTGTGGGCCACGCTGGCGCTGCACCGCGGCTTCTTCGGTTACGCCGAAGCACAACGCAGGGGTCTGTGGCAGCCGCGACCGCAGCGCCGCGCGGACGAGGTGCCGGTGCGGGTACTAGGCCTGGGGCAGATGGGCCTATCGGCGGCGCGGCGCATCGCCCAGCAGGGCTATCCGGTGTGCGGCTGGAGCCTGGGCTCGCGCGCCATCGCGGCCGACGGCATCGACTGCCGGCAGGGCAGCGACGCATTGCCCGGCCTGCTGGCCGAGGCGCAGGTGGTCATCAACCTGCTGCCGCTGACGCCGGCCACCGCCGGCCTTCTGGACGCGCGCTTCTTCGCGGCGCTGCCGCGCGGCGCCGCGATCGTCAATCTGGCGCGCGGCGCGCACGTGGTCGATGCCGACCTGCTGGCGGCGCTGGCCCGCGGCCAGCTGTCGCACGCGGTGCTGGACGTGTTCCGCAGCGAGCCGCTGCCGGCCGGCCATGCCTTCTGGACGCACCCGCAAGTGACGGTGCTGCCGCACGTGGCCGCGATGACCGACCCGCGCAGCGCGGCGCAGGTGGTCGTGGCCAACCTGCGGCGCTGCTTCTCGGGCGCGACGCCCGAGCATCTGGTGGATCGCAGCCGCGGTTACTGATCAGCCCTGCCGCCGCTTCCGGCGGGCCAGCGCCGCGACACCGGCCAGGCCGCCCAGCATCAGCGCATAGGTGCCGGACTCGGGAATCGGCTGCGAAGCCACGGCCAGGCGGTAGTCCAGGCCCGATTCGCCGACCAGCCCGGTGATGCTGCCGCCAAGCTCCAACCCGGTGAGCTTGGCGGTGGAGGTGAAGTCGATGACGGTACGCCCGCCGCAGCCGGGGCCGTCGTCGTCCAGATCGAGGATGACACCCACATTGGGACGGTCACCGTCGCCCGGGGTCGGGTCGCACGGGGTCCAGCCGCTGGCGCTGGCCCACAGGCCCGCCACCAGCCAGAGTGTCTGGCCGTCCTCAGCGGGCAGCGTCACCGTCACGCTGCGCTCCATCAAGGTGGGCTCGTTGGGCAACTGCGCCGAAGGCACCGAGCTGGATCCCGGCGCCTCGAAGTCGCTCGACCCGAGCAAGTCCTCGGCGGAGATGAAGGGCTCGAAGGCGAAGGGCGCATCGCTGCGGTCGCGGCCGAGCGCAAAGCCGCTGAAGGTGGCCTGCTGCCACATGCGCACGGTGCCGGTGTCGCCGCCGACATCGAAATCCACCAGGCTGTCGGGGCTGAACAGCCCCACGCCGAAGGCCACCTTGCCGCCCCCCGCATCGGAGGGGAGGCTGTCGCCCTTCTCGTACAGGCCATCGACGGTGAAGGTCATCGTGACGAAACCGCTGCCCTGAACGACGAAGCGGTCGGCCATGCGTGCGATCGCGCCCGCACCATAGCTCTCGATGCCGTCTTCCAGCCACCACGCGCCGTTAGAGCTGCCCTCGCGCCAGCCGTTCTGTGCCGCCGTCCAGGGGTCGTAGGTGGGGGTGATGCTGAAAAGCACGTCGCGCCCGTTCTTGGCCTGCGCGCCGACCTTCAAGTTGAAGACATGGCCTTCCTTCTGCAGGTTGGCGGTGGCGGTGGCACCTGCGCCGCCGGCGTTCTTCCAGCCATTGGCGCTGTCGGAAAATCCGGCGTCGGGCGCGAGGGAGTGAGTGCCGGCCGAAACCACCGCACCGATGCGCTCGCCTTTGGTCGTGCTGGTGAAGACCCTGTTGTCACGGGCGTAGACGGTGTCGTCGCACACCGCCGTCAGGCGACCGGGTTCGCCCGGATCGCTGGCCCAGATGCTTCCCATCGAATAGTCGGCACAGCCGCGGAAGACCGCGCCGCCGGCCGTCACCTTGCTGTAGCTGCCCAGCGCCGGCAGCTCCGGCACCGCGGGTTTGGGAACGATAGGCACCTCCTCGTACTCGTCCTCGTCGGCACAGGCCAAGCTCACGGCCAAAGCCAGCACGGCCGGCATCCAGATCCTGTTGGATTTCATCCGCTCCTCCGTTGGCATGGCTCGATGGGGTCAGGGCGATGGCACGGTGGCGACTGCACTGATGGGTCCGCACGTTGCCGCAGTTACACAAAACCTGACAAGCGTTAGGGGATAGAAGCGACGAACGGTCGGCACGCAGGCCCGAACTCGTTCTTTCCAAGGGCAAACACGAACTCGGCGCCTGTCGATCCGCGCTCGGCAAGGCGTCGACTATCCCTAAGCTTAGGAGCCCCGTCGGTGCGCTTAGGCGCGCAGCGCCAAGCGAGGCATCGTGGCTGCAGGCGCATTGCGCGCCAACGGCTGCAGCAGCATCAGCACCAGCGCGCGCAGGCCGTCCCAGGCATCGGCCGGCCAGTCGGGGTGCTTCAAGCCCTTGACCAGGCCGTCGCAGATGCTCGCCGCGCGCACCAGCTCGTCCAGCGTCAACGGCGACAGCAGCGGCAGCGCGCGCTCGAACAGCTTCTCGCGCAAGCCCCAGACCCGCGCCTCGCGCAGCGCCAGCGGCAGCGGCTTGCCCTCTCCCATGGCGTCGTGCACGCGCTTGAGCGCGCGGATGTCTTCGGCCAGCGTCCAGTGCACCAGCACCGGTGCCTCGCCTTCGTCGCGCAGGCCATCGAGCATGCGCAACGCGCGCACCACGCGGCCGGCGAGCACCGCCTCGCCGAGCTTGAAGACGTCGTAGCGGGCGACGTTGAGCACCGCCGCCTCGACCTGCTCGAAGCTCAGTTCGCCGGCCGGGTAGAGCAGCGCCAGCTTCTGGATCTCCTGGTGCGCGGCGAGCAGGTTGCCCTCGACACAGTCAGCAAAGAAGGCCAGCGTGCGCTGGCCCTCGTCGCCGCCCATCACGCGCTGCTGCTGGCGCGCCAGACGTTGCGTGATCCAGCCCGGCAGCGCCGCACGGGCCACCGGCTCCACGCGCACCGTCAGACCGGCGCCGTCGAGAGCGCCGAACCAGGCGCTCTTCGTCTGCTGGCCGTCCAGCCGCGGCAGTTGCACCAGCGTGAGCACGTCCTCGGACAGGTGTTCGACATAGCGCTGCAGCGCCTCGGAGCCTTCCTTGCCCGGCTTGCCTGAGGGGATGCGGATCTCGATCAGCTGGCGCTGCGCGAACAGGCTCATCTCCTGCGACGCGCCGATCAGGCCGCTCCAGTCGAAATGTGCGCCGCTGACATTGAAGACCTTGCGCTCCTCATAGCCGGCGGCGCGGGCCGCGGTGCGGATCAGATCGCCCGCCTCCTGCGCCAGCAGGGGCTCGTCGCCGTAGACCAGGTACAGCGGCTTCAGGCCGCGCTGCAGCAGCCCGGGCAGTTGGTCGGCGCGCACCTGCATGTCGCTACAACCGGATGGTGGACAGCCGCAGCATGACCTGCAGCACGATGTCGGACTGCATCTCGCGGAACAGGTCCTGCTCTTCCTGTTCCTTACCCAGCGCGGCCGATTCGATGAAGCTCATCTCGCGGATCAGCTCGATGCGCGAATCGGGAATCAACTCGCGCTCGGCCGGTGTCTGCGCGCGGTAGCGGAAGATCGTGCGCAGCTGGATGTCGCGCACCTGGCCCGACGCGGTAAAGGCGACGGCGCGGCGCAGGCGCTCCTCGCCAAGCGCCTGGAGCACCACCTGCGCCTGGGCCGGCGACTCCTTCACGCTGATGCTGCGCTCCAGCGTCGTTCGCAGTTCCTGCGCCAGCGGCGAGCGCGCTGCGAAGCCCGTGAGCGCGATGCTGTCGAACTGCAGCGCGGCAGCGCGCTTAAGTTCGAAGCCGCAGCCGGCCAGGGCCAGCAGCGGCGCGGCCAGCAGCAGCCGGCGACGCAGCATAGCGCTCTCAGACAACGACATTCACCAGCCGTCCGGGCACGACGATGATCTTCTTTGGAGCTCGTCCTTCGGCGAACTTGGCGAAATCCGGGCTGGCGACGGCTGCCGCCTCGATATCCGCCCGCTCGGCCTTGGCACCGACGCGCACGTTGCCGCGCGTCTTGCCGTTCACCTGCAGCACCAGCTCGATCTCATCCTGCACCAGCGCGGCCTCGTCGACCTGCGGCCAGGGCGCATCGAGCAGGCTGCCGACGGCCCGACCGAAGCCGAGCCCGACCCACAGCTCGTGCGTGATGTGCGGGCAGGCCGGGTACAGCGCACGCAGCAGCACCGAACTGCCTTCGCACAGCACGGCCAGATCGCCGTCGCTGCCGTCGCTGGCGTAGCCTTCCAGCGCATTGAGCAGCTTCATGCAACCCGACACGACGGTGTTGTACTGCATGCGCTCGTAGTCGTAGCTCATCTGGCGCAGCACCAGGTGCACCTCGCGGCGCAGCGCCTTGGCCTCGGCGCGCAGCACGGCGCCGCTGAAGTTGCCGGCGGTGGCGCGGCACAGCGCATCGGCGTGCTTCGCGCCGAAGGCCCAGACGCGCTTCAGGAAGCGGTGCGCGCCCTCGACGCCGGCGTCGTTCCACTCCAGCGTCTGCTCGGGCGGGCTGGCGAACATGGTGAACAGCCGCGCGGTGTCGGCGCCGTACTTGTCGATCAGCTCCTGCGGGTCGACGCCGTTGTTCTTGGACTTGGACATCGTGCCCACGCCCTCGTACTCCACGGCGCTGCCGTCGCTCTTGAGCTTGGCACCGACGATCTTGCCTTCGGCATCGAACTGGTTCTCCACGTCGTGCGGCCAGAAGTACTCGATGCCGCCCGATTCGCCGCGCCGGCTGTAGATGTGGTTCAGCACCATGCCCTGCGTCAACAGCTTGGTGAAGGGCTCGTCGATGCTCACCAGCTTCAGGTCGCGCATCACCTTGGTCCAGAAGCGCGCGTACAGAAGGTGCAGGATGGCATGCTCGATGCCGCCGATGTACTGGTCCATCGGCATCCAGTACTGCGTGCCGGCCCCGACCATGGCGTCGTCGAGCTTCGGGTCGCAGTAGCGCATGAAGTACCACGAGCTATCGACGAAGGTGTCCATCGTGTCGGTCTCGCGCCGCGAAGGCGCGCCGCACACCGGGCAGGGCACGTTGAGGAAGGCCTCGCACTTGTTCAGCGGGTTGCCGCTGCCGTCGGGGATCAGGTCTTCGGGCAGCACCACCGGCAAGTCCTTCTCGGGCACCGGCACCGCGCCGTGCTCGGCGCAGTGGATGATCGGGATCGGCGTGCCCCAGTAGCGCTGGCGGCTGACGCCCCAGTCGCGCAGCCGCCAGGTGGTCTTCTTCTCACCCAGGCCCCGGGCGGCCAGGTCGGCGGTCACGGCCTTCACCGCCTCCTTGTGAGTCATTCCGTCGAACTTGTCTGAATTGATGGCAAGCACCTGATTGGCATCCTTGGACGCGTACCAATCCTTCCAGCGCTTCGAGTCGAAGTAGAACGCCTCATATGCCGATCGAGGATGCGTCGCACGAAGTTCCTCCGTATAGACCAACGTGTTCTCGAATACCTGCTTGATCTCGATGCCGTACTTGTTGGCGAACTCGAAGTCGCGTTCGTCGTGCGCCGGCACGCCCATCACCGCGCCATCGCCATAGCTCATCAACACATAGTTGCCCACCCACAGCGGCACGGCCGAGCCCGTCAGCGGGTGGATCACCATCAAGCCGGTGGGCAGGCCTTCCTTGTCGCGCAGCGCCAGTTCGGCCTCGGTGGTGCCGCCCGCGCGGCACTTCTCGATGAACGCGGCCAGCGCGGCATTGCCCTTTGCCGCTTGCGTGGCCAGCGGGTGCTCGGGCGCGACAGCGCAGAAGGTCACGCCCATGATGGTGTCGGCGCGCGTGGTGAAGACGTACATGCGCCCGCCCTGGATCGGCTGCCCATCGTCGCCACGGATGTCGTGCGTGAAGGCGAAGCGCACGCCTTCGCTCTTGCCGATCCAGTTCTCCTGCATCAGCTTGACGCGCTCGGGCCAGCCCGGCAGGTGCTGGTGCACGTGCTCGAGCAGCTCGTCGGCGTACATCGTGATCTTCAGGTAGTAGCCGGGGATCTCGCGCTTTTCGATCACCGCGCCGCTGCGCCAGCCGCGGCCGTCGATGACCTGCTCGTTGGCCAGCACGGTCTGGTCCACGGGGTCCCAGTTGACGACCTGCGTGCGCCGCTCGGCAATGCCGGCTTGCAGCATCTTCAGGAACAGCCACTGGTTCCACTTGTAGTAGTCGGGAGCGCAGGTGGTGACCTCGCGGCTCCAGTCGATGGCCAGGCCCATGGCCTGCATCTGGCCCTTCATGTGGGCGATGTTGTCGTAGGTCCACTTCGCCGGCGGCACCTTGTTCTTCATCGCCGCGTTCTCGGCCGGCAGCCCGAAGGCGTCCCAGCCCATCGGCATCAGCACGTTCAGGCCCTGCATGCGCAGCTGGCGCGCGAGCATGTCGTTGATGGTGTAGTTGCGCACATGTCCCATGTGCAGCTTGCCGCTGGGGTAGGGCAGCATCGAGCAGGCGTAGAACTTGGGCTTGCCTGCGTCCTCCACGACCCGGTAGGCGTCGGCCTCGGTCCAGGCCTGTTGTGCGCGGCTTTCGACCTCGGCGGGGATGTACTTTTCGTTCATCCCGCGATTGTAGGAGGCGCTATTTCGCGGCCGCCGGGGCCGCAGCCTCGGTGACGAAGCCCACGCGCGACAGGCCGGCCTCCTGCACCAGCCCGATCAGCTCGGCCACGCGGCCATAGGGCACGCGGCTGTCGGCGCGCAGCTGCACTTCGGTGGCCGGGTCGCGGAGCGCGGCGTCGCGCGCGCGCTGCAGCAACTGCTCGGGCGTGACCGCCTCGTCGCCGACGAACAGCTGGCCCTGCGCGTCGACCGACACGGCGATGAACAGCGGCGCATCCGACGGACGCGCGCCTTCGGTCTTGGGCAGGTCCAGCTTCAGGCTGGTGGTCATCAGTGGCGCGGTGATCATGAAGATCACCAGCAGCACCAGCATCACATCGATCAGCGGCGTCATGTTGATGTCGCTCATCGGCCGTGAGCCGACATCGCGTTCCAGGCGTCCGAAGGCCATGGCTCAGGACTCGCCGCGCTGGCGGTCGAGCACCATCTCGCGCAAGTCGTGCGCGAAGCCCTCGAGATCGGCCTCGCAGGCCGCCACCCGCTTGCCGAAGACGTTGTAGGCCAGCACGGCGGGAATGGCCACCGCCAACCCGGCGGCGGTCATGATCAACGCCTCGCCGACCGGGCCCGAGACCTTCTCGATGGTGATGCTGCCGGCCATCGAGATGCTGGCCAGCGCGTGGTAGATGCCCCAGACCGTGCCGAACAGGCCGACGAAAGGGGCAGTCGCGCCGATCGAGGCCAGCAGCACCTGGCCGAACTGCAGGTGTGCAAGGCCGCGGTGCAGCGCGTCGCGCAGCCGCCGCGTCAACTGCGAATCGAGCCGGCCCGAACTCTGCAAGGTGCCCTGGCCGGGTTGCAGCGTGGCCGCGTCCAGCAGCGGCAGCAGCAACGCCTCGCGGTCGAGCTGGCCGAGCCGGGCACGGCCCTCGTCCAGGTTGCCGGCGTCCCAGAAGGCCGGCACCGCGCGCGCCAGATCGCCGGCAG
>Ga0105090_10000814_pt1 | contig 16057 bp, 14 predicted proteins | sample PPLLak3March2015_FD_79110 | JGI IMG/M metagenome (GOLD analysis project Ga0105090, IMG submission 79110) | Freshwater sediment microbial communities from Prairie Pothole Lake near Jamestown, North Dakota, USA - PPLs Lake P7 Core (1) Depth... | ecosystem: Environmental > Aquatic > Freshwater >... | reverse complement strand
ATTCCGTTCGGCCATGGCGCAATGGGCCAGGCCGGTGTCCGACAGCGTTCCGGTTGAGCGAACGGTGATAGGGCGCCACGCGGGTGCCGATCTCGCGGTATACGTGGTCAATGGGCGTCCCGGCCCCTCCCGGCCTGCGGTTCTGCACATGCACGGGGGTGGTTTCGTAGGGGGCGCCGCACGCTTCGACTTGCGCAATCTCCAGGATATCGCCGCCGCGCTCGACTGTGTATGCGTCAGCGTGGACTATCGGCTCGCGCCGGAGACGAGTTGGAGCGGATCGCTTGCTGATAACTACACCGCTCTCCGCTGGCTGCACACCAATGCCGCAGGGCTCGGGGCTGATCCAGAACGCATTGCGGTGATGGGCGAGAGTGCTGGCGGTTGCCATGCCGCGTTGCTCGCGAAAGAGGCGCGTGACCGTGGCGAGGTGCCGCTGGTGCTGCAATTGCTTGTCTATCCGGCGCTGGACGACCGTACCGGCAGTTCGCACTGCGGTCCCCGGCACATCGGCACGATGTTCTGGCCTGGCGAATCGAACCAATTCGGTTGGCGTTCCTTCCTGGGAGTGGAGCCAGGTGGGCCAGCTGTCCCGCAGGGTGCGGTACCGGCACGCTTGGCCGATCTTGCCGGTTTGCCGCCAGCTTTTATCGCCGTCGGGGCGCTGGACCTGTTCGTCGCTGAAGGCATCGAATACGCCCGACGCCTCATATCCGCTGGCGTGTCCACGGAACTGCATGTGTTGCCGGGCGCGGTTCACGGATTCGACGAAATCTCTCCGGATGCCTCGCTGACCAAGCAGTTCTTCGAACAGAAACTCTCAGCATTGCGTCGAGCTTTCGGCATCCTGCCAGGCTGAGGTGACGAAGCCGCGAGCTCGACTGGTCGTCTTGCCGCGGGCGTCCGGTCAGTGTTTGCCCGTGTCATATCGGATCATTGGGCGGTGAATCCGCCGTCCACGAGGATATCGGCTCCCGTGATCAGGCTCGACTCGTCCGATGCCAGGAATACGGCAGCTGCGGCGACCTGCTCGGGCCTGCCGAGGCCGAGCGGTTGCAACGTCGAGCACATTTGCTCCATCGCGGCGCGTCCGCCGAGCTCCTTTTCATAGGGCTCATTCATTGGCGTGTCGATCATTCCAGGACAAATGATGTTGGCCCGGATCCCGTGGCTTGCATACTCCAGCGCAACAGTCTTGGTGAGCAAAAGCACCCCCGCCTTGGAGGCGCAGTAATGACTGTAACCGGCCGAACCCACCAGGCTGTTCACTGAGCCGATGTTGACGATTGAGCCGCCATTGCTTCGCTTCATCGCGGGGATCGCGTACTTGCATCCCAGGAAAGTACCCTTCAGGTTCACGGCGATCACGCGATCCCAGTCCTGTTCGGAAATCTCCTCGGTCAGGGCCGCCGCGATTGTTCCGGCGTTGTTGCACAGGATATCGAGCCGTCCGAAGGTTTTCTCGGCAAAGCGCACCAGTGCCTCTACATCCGCGGCGACGGATGAGTCGGCCATGAAGCGCAAGACCGATGATTTTGACGTCATCGATTGCGTCTCTATCAGCCCCTGTTCATTGCGGGCGGTCGAAATGACGACTTTCGCGCCCTCGTTTGCGTAGGCGAGCGCTATCGCTCGGCCGATGCCACTCGCGGCTCCCGTGACTATCGCCACCTTTCCCTCGAGACGATCAAGACCTTTGCGTTGCGGCATGGCAGCACCTGCGTGAGTAGAAGTGTGCGGTCGATAGAGCGCCCTTCGCGCTGACAACCTGAGGATCTTCGCGGACATCTTCCCGCATCGATGCCAGCTTGCTTGGGCGGGAATACGTAAAGAGCCGTTTCCGGCAAGCCGGCGAAGCACCAGATGCCAGTTGGCTCAATTCTGGCGGGTTGCCGTTTTCGGGTAGAGGTATGCCGACAATCCGTCGTATCGTCCGTCGCGCGCCTACTTTCCTCCGTAGAACAGAGAGAAGCGACCAGAAACCCCTTTACAGACTACTTACTGCGGTATCGGCATGACGCGGACAGCCCCCCCTGATTTGGCAGCCAGTGCAGAGGGCTATCTCGCACGCGCGGAGCGTGCGGCATTCGGCGATCCCGCCTCTTCCGCTGTGGTGACCGTGCCATCGATTGCAAGGATCGGGGTGATCGGGGCTGGCACCATGGGTGGCGGAATCGCGATGAATTTCCTGAACAGGGGGGCTCGCGTTTGCCTGGTCGACACGACCCAGGCTGCGCTCGAGGCCGGCATCACCAGGATTCGGGCGAACTACCAGAGAAGCGTAGCGAGGGGGAAGCTGACGGCGGCAGATCTGGAGCAACGAATGGCTTTGCTTCAGCCTGGCGTCAGCATCGCGAACATCGTCGACTGTGACCTCGTGATAGAGGCTGTATACGAGGATCTCGACATCAAGAGAACCGTATTTGGGCAGATCGATCGATTCGCCAAACCCGGGGCAATACTCGCGACCAACACGAGCCACCTGGACGTGAACGCGATTGCGTCGGCAACACAGCGGCCGGAGCATGTCGTCGGGCTGCACTTCTTCAGCCCCGCCAACGTCATGAAGCTGATCGAGGTCGTGCGCGCCGCGCATACCAGCGATGGGGTGATCGCGAGCGTGCTCGCAATGGCGCAGTCGATCGGCAAGATACCGGTCGTCGTTGGCGTATGCCACGGATTCGTCGCTAATCGCATGTCGTTCGCCCGCCGGGCACAGGCAATGGCTCTGATCCAGGAGGGTGCCATGCCATGGGACGTCGACCGCGTCCTCGAGGAATTCGGCATGCCGATGGGTCCTTTCGCAATGACTGATCTGGCGGGGCTCGACATCGGTTGGTCGGCAGACAAATCACAGGGCAGTACGGATCTGAAGCACAGGCTCTGTGAGTTGGGCAGGGTTGGGCAGAAAGCCGGCGCGGGTTACTACAACTACGACCCGGAAACCCGCGAGCGCAGCGTCGACCAGGGTGTCCGGGAACTGGTCGAGGAGTACGCACGGAGGTCGGCACGGGGTTTGCGCGAAATATCGGATGCAGAGATTCTGGAGCGGTGTCTGTATGCCGTGGTCAACGAGGGCGCGAAGATCCTTGGGGAGCGGATCGCCAGGTGCGCCAGTGACATAGATCTTGTATGGGTCAATGGATACGGGTGGCCTCGATGGCGGGGCGGCCCTACGTTCTGGGCGGACAGTATCGGTCTCGCTGGTGTGCTCGACAAGGTGCAATTCTATGCATCGCAGCACGGCTCAGACTGGGCTCCCGCACCTCTGTTGATGGAGCTCGCTGCACGAAGAATGCGTCTCACCGGATGGCGCGGCAACGAAGAGTGTGCCCTCCCGACATTCCCGTTGCCGGAATCGGCTAGGGCGAGAGTCGAGCGACCGTAGGATTCCGGCTTCGTGCTTGGCGAGGCATCGACCTCTTTACCCGGAGCAGCAATCCGGGGCCAGCGAGATTCAATCGGGAATTGGGGGTGTGCATGGAGTCGCCGGTCCCTGGCGAGACGAGTGTCGCAGTCATCGGTCTGGGGCGTATGGGATCGGCAATCGCTCGCGCCGTCCTCGCTGCCGGTCACAGGGTGACGATCTGGAATCGCAGCCCCGGCCGGGCCGCCCTGCTTCGAAGTGCCGGCCCGACGGTGATGGCCGATTCTCCCGCTGAAGCAATATCGGACAGCTCCTTGATAGTGATGTGCGTCAGCGATCACACGGCAACGCAGAACATTCTCGACTCCTCCGGATTCGCAGAGTCACTCAAGGGCAAGACGCTCGTTCAGCTGACCTCGCTGACCCCGGACCAGGTGAGAGCCCAGCATGAATGGGTGCATCGATGGGGTGGGCTTTACATCGCGGGAGGCATTATGTGCTACCCGTCCAGCATCGGTCGTCCGGAAGCCGTGATCTTCCTGGGCGGCGACGCAGAGGCATGGCAGTGCCATCGAAGCGTGGTATCTGCAGTCGCCGGTTCCGCTCGATTCCTCGATGAGGACCCTGGCGTACCGGTAGCGGCCTATATGACGGCAGGAGTTCTTGGCGTCGCCACGCTTGGCCTGTTCTACGAGACCGCGGCCCTCGCCCATCACTACGGTATTCCCATAAGCGCTTACTTCGGGCTCGCCAGGACGGGGCTTGATCTTGCGTGCGACCGGATTCGTGACAGCGCTCATAGGATTGCCACCGGCAACTACGTCGATGACGATGACAGCATCGACATGTTGCTCGAGGGTTTGCATGCCTACTGCGCAGTGTTTGAGCGAATCGGCATACCAGTTCCGATGATCGAGGGTCTTCGTGCCCAGTGCGAGTTGGCGAGCAAGGACGGTCGCGGTGGCCAGGAGGCGGCGTGTGTCGTCGAGGCCCTTCTCGCACGGCGTAATTCCGCTGCAAACATTTGATTGGAGGACTGTATCAGTGACCAGATCTCTTCGTGAATTGTTCGACCTGAAAGGGCGCAAGGCGCTCGTTACCGGTGGCGGACGGGGCCTTGGTTTACAGGTGGCGGAAGCCCTCGCCGAAGCCGGCGCAGATGTCTGCATTACGGCCAGAAAGGCGACAGAGTTGGAGGTCGCGGCAGAATCCCTGGCGCGGCACGGCGTTGGTGCGCACTGGATAGCCGGCGATGCATCGATCGCCGAGGATGTAGAGCGGGTTGCGCGGGAGTCCATCGAGCGTCTTGGCAGGGTCGACATTCTCGTCAACAACGCGGGTGCAACATGGGGCGCGCCCGCCGAGGATTATCCACTGGCTGCCTGGGACAAGGTCATGGGCCTGAACGTTCGCAGCGCGTTCCTGTTCAGCCAGTACATCGCAAAGCACAGCATGATCCCCAGTGGGGGTGGGCGCATCCTCATGATGGCTTCCGCCGCCGGCTTACTAGGCAATCCGCCTGGAATCCAGACTGTCGCCTACAACACGAGCAAGGCTGCGTTGATCAACATGACCCGGACGCTCGCGGGCGAATGGGGGGGCTTCGGCATAACCGTCAACGCCCTCGCGCCCGGATTCTTCCCGACCAAAATGACAAAAGGCACGTTCGAGACGATAGACCTCGACGCCTTCATTGCGAAAGTGCCGCTGCGGCGCATCGGGGACCAGGAAGATCTCAGGGGGGCTGCGGTTCTTTTTGCCTCGGACGCGGGAAAGCACATCAGCGGTCAGATTCTTGCCATCGATGGTGGTTACTCCGCCATCGGTGGCTGAGCCTGCAGGAAGGAGTGATCGAAAGGCCATGAACTTTGCGGAAATGGAAGAGATAGTTGCACTGCGCGACATGTTGCGCCGATATCTTGCGGACAATTGTCCGCCGGAAAAGGCGGAGAAATGGGACAGGGAAGACTTCATTCCGAGGGAAGAGCTGCGCAGTCTCGGCGAGCTCGGCGTTTGCGGCGTATGCGTTCCGGAGGAGTATGGTGGCCTCGGATCCAACGTGATGGGAATGGTGGCCGTAATCGAGGAAATCGCCCGTTTCAGCGCTGGTCTCGCCACGTACTATGGCATGTGCGTGTTGGCTGCGGGTTACAACATCGCCAAATCCGGTTCGCAAGAGCAGAAGAGCAGGATCCTCCCGGATGTCGTAAAAGGCGATGTAGCATTCAGCTACGGGCTGTCCGAGCCAGGCGTAGGGGCGGACCTTGGCGAGGTGAGCACCCGCGCCGAACGAACCGGTGACCGCATCGTCATCAACGGTGCCAAGCGGTGGACATCCGGTGCTTCCATGAACGAATACATCTTTGCGCTCGTCCGCACCGGCCCGCCAGAGGCCAAAAGAAGGAATCTTTCCTTTGTGCTGATACCAACGGGTGCCGCGGGCGTGACGATCACCGAACTGGGCTCGATGGGCCACAATGGTACACCACTGACCGACGTCAGCTTCGATGACGTGGAGCTGTCCATCGAGGATGTGGTTGGCGGCGCCGCGGGATGGAATCAAGGCTGGTCCATGCTGGCAGGGCCAGCGCTGGAATCCGAGAAGCTCGTATCGCCAGCAATAGCGCTTGGAATAGCAGAGGCAGCACTTGCCGAAGCCTGGGAGTACAGCCAGCAACGAATCCAGGGCGGCAAGCGTATTTGCGGTCATCAGACGATCAGGCACGCCTTGGCGGACGCGCGGACGGAACTGCAGGCATGCCGCCTGATGCTGATGCACGCGGCATGGCAGGTGCAGGAGCAAGTGCCGAGCGCCGTTGCGACATCCATGGCCAAGTTGTTCGTCGCGGAGCGGGCGAAAGCGGTGACGCTGGCCTGCCAACAGCAGGTGATGGGTGCCTATGGCTATGCCTATGGTTTCCAGATGCAGCGTTATGTGCGGGACATACTCGCCGTGCCCATCTACGGCGGCTCCAGCGCGATCATGCGCAACAACATTGCAAACCTCCTGAGTCTGCCCAGGTCATGACACAGCTGAAGGTAGGATAGGCACATACGGGAGGGGCTAGGTGCGGGAAGCAGAAACCAAGGATGTGGAGCAGGACATTCGCGCGGTACTCGACTCACTGGACAGAGCCTACTTTGATGGCATTGATCCGCGGACCATCCTCGATCTGATGTATGAGGAAGATGTGATCGTCGTTGGCGAGGGCGATGTATCCGCCACGCGCGGGATCCAGGGGCTGGAGGAACAAGCGAGGAGCATCAGCGCTTCAGTGGGCCCGCACCCGCGGGTGTCCTTCACGATCGTATCGCCAATCCTGGCCCGCGCCGACACTGCGGTGACAATGATTGGCGTCGCAGTCCGCCCTGATCTGCCGGACGCAGGGACCATGCACAGCCGGATACTCGCCGGATGGAGAAAAGGCGAACGCGGATGGCGAATCTGCATGGAAATGCACGCGCAGGGGCAACTGTGATCGCTGCTCGGGCTTATGAAGCCCGCCGTCAGGGCGACCCGCTTGACGAGAAGCTTGCATGCCGCCTCAACGAGCAGACATCCACGGCGGAGCGCGAAGCGGCAGCGCTGACGGCTCATGCCCTCAAGGAACTGGCGGCGTGGATGGTTGGGGCGATCGCCTTTTGCGGGCTCTGCCTGGCTCTCTTCGTCTAGTTTGCCTCCCATGAATACATCCACCTCTGGCGATACTGCCGCTGCAGCCGCGGGAAGGTTTCCATCCCGGCCCTCCGACCGGATCTACACCAGCTTCGCCGGCCTGATGTTCACGCAGATCGCCCTCGCCGCCGCGATCTGGACGGTGCTTGCTGGCGGACTGCTACCGTACGCCGGTGACCTGAAGATCGGAATCGCCGGCTTTGTTTGTGGCACGGTACTCGGCATGGGGCCAGTCATCCTCGGCTCCGCCCTGCCTTCGTTCCGTTATGGTGTCGACGTCATGGATATGAGCAAGGCGGTACTCGGGACGCGTGGAGTCGCCGTAACGCTCACCGGTTTTGTCGTGATGTCGCTCGGGTGGGCCGCGATCGGGCTGGCGATGATTTGTCGGGGAATCGGCTCGCTGCCCGTTCGAGCTGGCTACATGGATGCTGCGCGCGAGGAGCAGTCGATCGTCCTCGTAGGGTTGCTTGCGATCACGCTGAGCTTCCTCCTGCTGCACCGGGGGATCGGGTCGATACAGCGCGTCAACAATCTTGTCGGCCCTGCGTTGATCGCGTTCATGCTCTGCAGCCTCGCGCTGCTCTTGCACGAGTTCGGAGCCGATGGGCTGCTTGAGAGTCGCATCCCCGCCGGGGAGCTGCTGACAACGGCGCCGCGGGTGACCTTCGGTTATGGGTTCGAGTTCGGCGTGACGCTTGCCCTGGCGTGGTATCCCTATGCGGGTGCCCTGTTCCGGCTCGTGAAATCTCCCCGTCACATCGTGGGGCCGACGATGCTTGGCGGAGCGCTGCTCGGTATATGTCTCACGGTCATCGTGTCGGCGCTTGCTGCCGCGCGTTTCGGCTCACCTGATCCCTCCTTCTGGTTCGTACAGCTCACGGGGCCGCTCATCGGCAACACCGTGGTTGTCGCAGTCCTGCTACTGAGTCTGGCGGCAATATGCATGGTCGTCTACGTGTCTGCGATCGCGTTGCAGCAATACCGCGCTCTGGCACGAATGAGGTGGCCGCTGCTGGTCCTGGGCATTCTCGCGCCACTGCTTGGCGTCGTTATGAATACCTCCTGGGTGTTGGCGCACGTCATGACCTTCGCCACGTTCGGCGGACTGATCTTCTTCAGCCTGGCGGGCGTCATGGTCACGGATCTCTGGATCCTGCGCAGTGAGCAACTGGAAGTTGCGCATCTGTTCGTCGCAGACGGAACCGGCCACTACTGGTACTGGGGTGGAGTGAACTGGTGTGCCATGGTGGTGGTGGCGGCTGGCGTGGCGATGTACCTCGCGATGTACGACCCCGTGACGATGCATGCAGGAGCTATGTTCAGTATTTTCGGCGCGGCACTCCCCGTCCTTGTGGCAAGTGGAGCTATCTACTACGTGCTTGCGAAAGTGGTCGTGCTGCCATCTGGCCGCGGCGGATACAGGGTTTCCGCAGAGCAGGTGCCCGGCAGCACCGCGCTGAAGGTCGGAATCTGAGTGCGTTGGCGTGAGCGGAGTGGGTCGGATGAACGCGCTGACTGAGTTGTTGTCCCCGGGAGATCGCGTATTCGTTGCCGGGGGCATGGGGGAACCCGTGGGGCTGATTGCGCTGCTTGATGACCCATCTCTCCCGGAAAACCTGGAGTTCATCCAGTTCCCGATCAGCGGACTGAACACCACCGATATCACGCGCTTCAACGGAAGCGCCCGCCTCACGACCTGCTTCATGACGCCGACACTCCAGGCTTCCGAAACCGGCCGCGTGGATTTCCTGCCCGCCCAGATGCGCTGGTTTTTCGATCATATATCCCGTAACACGGATGTGGCGCTTATCCAGGTCGCGGAAGACGCCCAAGGACAACTGCGCCTCGGGCTCGGTGTCGACCTCGCCCCGGCCGCCCTGTCTTGCGCAACAACGGTTATCGCCGAGCTCAACAAGGGCTTTATCGCCTGTGCCGGTTGCCCAGCCATCGATCGCAGGAGGATAGACTTGCTGGTGGAAACCCGAAGCCCCCTTCCACTGGTGCAACCACCAGCGGTAGATGCAGTTTCACAACGTATCGGTGCCAATGTCGCCGAACTGATAAACGATGGCGATTGCATCCAGACGGGGATAGGCACCATACTGGTGTCAGTAATCCGGGCGCTGCGCGACAAGAATGACCTGGGGCTGCACAGCGGTCTGCTGGATGACGCCTGCATGGAGCTTGTTCGAAGCGGAAATATAAACGGATCTCGCAAGCGATCAGACACCGGCAGGCACGTGGCCGGCGCGGTACTGGGTACGCAGGAGCTGGTCGACTGGCTTGGATCCACGCCTTCGGTGGTCTTTCGCGGTTCAGACTACACGCACGACGTTAAAACTTTGCGAGGGCTGGACAACTTCGTATCGATCAACTCGGCGCTGGAGATAGATCTCTATGGGCAGGTCAATGCCGAGTTTGCCGCAGGTCGCCAGAGATCCGGAACGGGCGGCTCCGTCGACTTCATGCGCGGTGCCCGCGCTTCGAAGGGAGGACGTTCCATCATTGCCATGCAGGCCACGGCCCGGCGAGGAACCGTTTCGCGGATCGTGCCCAGGGTGGAGATGGTCACGGCGCTGCGCACGGACGTTGATTTCGTCGTGACCGAGTTCGGTGCGGCGCACGTGGGCGGCTTGCCCGACAGGGAACGCGCACGGTCGCTGATGGCGATCGCGGCTCCGCAATTCCGCGAGGAACTGCAAGCTGCTGCCGCCGTTGCCGGATTCGGATAGGATCGGTCCGCACTGCTGGCTATGGTGACGGTTTATCTCAGTTGTTCGGGGGGTGATCTGCGATGAATTTCAGTGTGTACCAGTACATAAGGTTCGAGCGTAACGACAGAGTATTGACCGTCGTCCTCGATCGCGCCGACAAGCTGAATGCCGTATCCCGATTGCTGCACCGCGAACTGGCGCGCGTGTTCCACGATGTCGCGGCGGATCCCGAAAGCGATTTCATCGTGCTCACTGGCGCCGGTAGGGCGTTCTGCGCGGGCGGGGATCTCGAGTTCGCGGAAGAATCGCTGTCGGACCCGGTCGACTTCCAGGAAGTCTTGCGCGAGGCGCGGACGATCATTCACTCCCTCCTTGATTGCGACAAGCCGATCATCTGCCGAATGAACGGCGACGCCGTCGGCCTTGGTGCTACGCTAGCCCTGTTCTGTGACCTGATTATCGCCGTCGATCACGCCCGCATCGCGGATCCGCACGTCAGGGTGGGGTTGGTCGCCGGTGATGGCGGTGCCCTCATCTGGCCTCAACTGATCGGCTATGCCCGGGCAAAGCAGTACCTCCTGACCGGGGAATTCATCAATGCGAAGGACGCACAGGAGATCGGACTGATCAACTTCGCGGTACCCGAGGCAGAGCTCGACGCGACGGTAGCCGCGTGGTTGGGCAAACTCTCCAAGGGCACGCTCCAGTCGGTACGCTGGACCAAGGCGACGCTCAATACGTCACTGAAGCAGCTTGCGAGCACGCTAATGGATACTGGTATCGCATACGAAGGGATGTCGGCCGCAACTGCGGATCACCGCGAGGCGGTGAAGGCACTGCGAGAGAAACGCAAACCGGAATTCATTGGGCGATGAGCACGATGGGACTTTCAGTATGAGCAGTAAAGGGAATGATGCCGAAGATGCCGAGAACGCGTCAGTCGAAGTGCTCGATACAGGAGCTGGAGTAAGGCAGCTCCTGTTGCGGGAGGCCAGGAACCGGCTCAGTGCCGGGCTCAGGAGCCGCTTGCGTGTCGCCATCGAAGCTGCCGCCTGCGCGCCGGAGGTCCGCGCAATCGTGCTTGGAACGGCAGGCGCCCACTTCTCGGTTGGCGGTGACCTGGCGACCATGCAGCGACTCGTCGAAGCGCCGGAAAGCCGCAAGCACGCGCACATGCTGGAAGGGAATCGGTTAGCACGCGAGCTCGATCATTGCAGGAAGCCTCTCGTCGCTGCAGTCAGCGGGGGCTGCCATGGCGCGGGAGCAGGCCTGATATTGCTCTGCGACACGATCGTCGTGGGTTTGTCCACGCAGATCGGCTTTCCGTTCCTGCGCATGGGCTTGGTCCCGGACTTCGGTATAAGTCATACGCTGGGGCGCCGGGTCGGTGATGCTGCGGCCAGACAGATACTCCTCTACGCAAGCACCGTCACGGGGGCGCGTGCGCTGGAAATGGGTCTCGCGGATGAGTGCGTAGAAGACGGCCTGGTGCTCTCGAGGGCCGTGGAGCTGGCTACGAAACTGGCGAAATTGCCCGCCCATGCCATGGGGCTGACGAAGGATATGCTGAGCGATGGTGCTGGGAGCCTCGAAACTGCGTTGCGCCAGGAGGCCGTGAACCAGGCGCAGTGCTTCGGGTCAGCCGACATGCGTGAAGGCGTGGCGGCCTTTTTCGAGAAGCGGGCGCCGCGATTCAATGAGAGCCAGGGACATGGGTAGCGACACCCTCAAGCCCCTGACATCGATCCGCGTGATCGATGTGTCGCGCTTCCTCGCAGCACCTTATTGTGCGGCGATCCTGGCGGATATGGGCGCGGACGTTATCCGGGTAGAGCCGCTTAATGGCAGTGAAGATCGCGGCGTTGCGCCGGTTGGTGCCGAGACCGGTGGGGCCTTCTTTCTCCAGGCGAACAGGAACAAGCGATCCCTGGGTATCGATGTCGAATCGGGTGTCGGCCGACAGATACTCGAACAACTCATTGCCTCTGCGGACATCGTGGTGACGAACCTTCCATGCAGCGAATTACAGCGCCGCAGGCTGGATTACGAGACACTGTATCGGCTCAATCCAAGGATCATAACGGCGAACATCTCCGCGTTTGGCGCAACGAGCGAACTGCGGGATAGAGGCGGCTTCGATGGTGTCGGCCAGGCGATGAGCGGCTCCGCCTACCTTGGCGGCAATGCAGGAGAGCCCAGGCGAGCCGGTTGCTCGTACGTTGATTACGGGACCGGCATGGCAGCCGCCATTGGCGTGTTGTCCGCGCTGTTGCACAGGGGCCACACTGGCAGGGGGCAGGATGTGCAGGCTGACCTGCTCAGGACGGCGCTGACGTTCACGAACGCTTTCGTGATCGAGGAAGCCGTCCTCCATTCCGGACGCAGCCCGTTCGGCAACCGCAGCCCCAATTCGGCTCCTTCCGATATCTACCGGACCCTCGACGGTCACGTGATGGTCCAGGTCATCGGGTCGAGGATGTTTGCAAGATGGGCCAAGCTGGTGGGGCACCCGGAACTCCTTGAGCGTCAGGATCTCGCTGATGATCCCGGCAGGGGGAGACAGGGTGGAATGCTGTCACAGCTGATGGCCGATTGGACCCGCCAACGTAGCACTGCCGAGGCCATCGAAATGCTCAGGAGCCTGGGGATACCCGCGGGTCCCGTCTACTCTCCGCGCCAATTGCTCGATGACGATGCGATTGCACTAGGGGGCTATTATGAGTGGTTGGCTCATCCGGGATTGGTGGATCCGGTTCCGCTGGCCGGTCCAATAGCCCGATTGGGGGGGGTAGACGACTCCATTCATGGCACGGCGCCGTTCCTCGGGGAACATTCCCAAGAGATCCTCGCCGAGCTCGGCTGGTCATTGGATGAAATTGCCCAGCTCGAGCGCAATGGGATAATATGCAGTCGTTTTTGTGCTTCCCGCGATCCGGCTTGAGCTCGCCTGCACACCCGCTAGCAGCAACAGTTCGGCCCGGAGCAATCTCACGGTGAATACGCGGCGTCGCCAGACACATTTTCCTGCTGCTATCGTCGGGGCGAATCCGCGAATCACAGGCACACGCGATCCTGGAGGACCGTAGGCGCACATGCCCGGCCGAAGAGAAGTCAGACGAAATCCCAGCAAGGGTGCCGACTCGCGGGAGCGAGTTCTCCAGATTGCCGCAAAGGTGCTCGCGGAGCGCGGTTACGCGGGGACTACCATACGCCTTGTTGCCGAGCGCTCGGGGCTGGAGGCCGCGAGCCTCTATTACCATTTCTCCTCCAAGGATGAACTCGTCGAGTGCGTGCTTTCCCACGGTCTTGTGGACCTCGCCGAGAAACTGCGAGCTGCCGTTAGGTCGCTGCCTGCTGCCGCTACATCACGTGAGGCCTTCCTGACCGCGACAAACGTGCACCTTCAGTATCTTGTCAGAAATGGCGACTACGCCTTGGCGTCCAGGCGCGTGCTGAACCAGGTTCATCCGGATGTGCGCCGCAAGCTGGTGATCCTCAGAGACGACATCGATCGGTTCTGGCTCGATCTGCTGGAGACGGCCCGCCAGCGATCCGAACTACACGCCGCTGTTGATCTGTCCCTCTTGCGCTCATTTGTACTCGGTGCGCTGAATTCTGTGCTGGAGTGGTACAAACCCGAGGGGAAGTCGATTCAGGAAATCTCCGAGCAGTTCGCGCTCATCATCACAGAGGCTGTCTTCCGCTAGATCTCGACGATCCACCGGAAATCCCCTTCATTGCGCCTTCGGCTGATTTCTTGCCGATATCGGCTAGGTGCGCCCGTTGCAACTTCTAGCATGGAAACATCGACGCGCTGGCAGTTCAGGCGCGGGTGATCGATTCACCGCAGAGACGGTTTCAGGGGCATTCGAGATCACAAGGCATGCACGAACAGGTCAGCGAAGAGATCAGAATGGTTGGCGACAGCCTCCTGGGGTTCATTAATTCCGAGGTAGTCCCGCTGGAGCGCGAGAACGCACGTCTACTGTCCAGCGAGCGCACAATCTACGACGAGCGCGGATTCCTGGTGCCCGAGGTTCTGGAACTAAGGAAGCGGGTGCGATTGAAGTCGGCTGAGGCCGGCTTCTACACGATGCTCGGTGCGGAGAGCCTGGGTGGAGGTGGTCTCGGTGCGACCTCTGCCGCTTATCTCCACGAGCTGCTCGCACGCACGGTAGGGCCTGGTCGCATCCTGATTCACTACGTCGTGATCCCTTCGATGTTCACGAATGGCCTTTCGCCCGTTCTCGAGTACCTGGATCCGCGCATTCGTGGCGACTATCTGCCTTTCCTGCAGCGGGGTGAGAAGACCACCTGTTTCGCCCTGAGCGAACCGGATGCTGGATCAGATGTGTACGGCATAAGAACCACGGCGGTTTGTGACGGTGACTCCTGGATTCTGTCAGGATCCAAGCAATGGATATCGAATAGCCCATACGCCGATTATGCGATGGTATTCGCGGTCACCGACAGGGATAAAGTCGCGAAGCGCAAGGGCGGGATCACAGCGTTCTTCGTCGATACCAAGAGCGCTGGATTCCAGGTGACGTCCGTAACCCCGGTCATGGGGCATCTCGGCGGAGACCAGGGAGTCATCGCGCTGGACGGCGTCAGGGTGGCAGACGATCACCGGTTGGGGGAAATCGACCAGGGGCTCAATGTCGCCATGCACGGCATCAATGCCGGTCGCCTCGGTGTCGCCGGTTCGTGTGTCGGCTATGCGCAGTGGGGTCTCAGGCTGGCGACAGAATATGCCAAAACGCGCAGAACTTTCGGCAAGCCCATCGCCGAGCACCAGGCGATACAGTTTCACCTCGCCGAAGCGGCAATGGACCTTTTCGCCGCTAAGAGCGTGGTGATGAATTGCGCCGCCAGGCTCGACGGCGGGCAAGACTGTCGGGCGGAAATCGCCATAGCCAAGGCTTACGCCACCGAGATGCTGCACCGGACCATCGACCACTGCATGCAGGTCCATGGTGGCATGGGGATGACGAACGAGGTCGGGCTGGAGATGCTGTATCGCGATGCGCGAGCCATGCGCGTATACGACGGAACCGCAGAGATCCAACGTCGCACCATCGCGCTCGAACTCCTCAACAACGCCCTGGTGTTCTGAGTAGCTGTCCGCTCCGGACTGTCCAGTGGCAACCGATAACTTCCAGACAGAGCCAACCACCGTATGTTGCTGAATGATTGCGCCGATCACGATGAAATAGGGAAAGCAGTGGCTGCCGTCTGCCGGCAGTTCAACGACGATTACTGGCTGGAGAAGGACGTCAAGGCTGTCTTTCCACACGAATTCCATCGCGCGATCGCCGATGGTGGGTGGCTCGGCATCGCCATGCCCATAGAGTATGGCGGCAGCGGCCTTGGAATCACCGAAGCTGCAGTCATGATGCGGGCGATTACGCAGTCAGGCGCCGGTACGGCCGGTGCCTCGGCCGTTCACATGAACATATTCGGTTTGAACCCGGTCGTCGTGTTCGGGACTGATGAACAGAAGTCGCGGATGCTGCCTGCGCTGATAAGGGGTGAGGAAAAGGCTTGCTTCGCCGTAACGGAACCCGACGCGGGGTTGAACACCACGAATATCAAGACCCGCGCGGAGCGCGTCGACGGCGGCTACCGGATTTCCGGACAGAAGATCTGGATCTCCACGGCGCAGGTTGCCGACAAGGCCCTGATACTGGCCCGAACTGCCGAGGCTTCCTTGGCGGGCGACAAGACATCCGGGCTCTCGTTGTTCTACACGAACTTGGACAGGAACCACGTACAGGCGACTGAGATCCGCAAGCACGGCAGGCACGCAGTCGACTCCAATGTGCTGTTCTTCGACGGTCTGTTCGTTCCTCAGCAGGATTTGATCGGCGTCGAGGGCCAGGGATTCAGGCAGATACTCCATGGCCTGAACCCCGAGCGGATACTCATCGCCGCGGAAGCCGTGGGGCTGGGGCACGCGGCAATCTCGAAGGCCTGCGACTACACGCGCGAACGGGTGGTTTTCGACCGTCCTATCGCACAATACCAGTCGATACAACATCCGCTGGCCCGATGCTGGATGAATCTGGAAGCGGCCTGGCTGATGACCATGCGGTCGGCACAGCTCTATGACGCGGGCAAGGAATGTGGTGCGGAAGCCAATTCGGCCAAGTATCTCGCGGCCGAGGCGTCTTACACGGCCTGCGAGACGGCAGTGCTGTCTCATGGCGGGATGGGCTATGCAGCTGAGTACCACGTAGAGCGCTATTTGCGAGAAAGCCTTATCGCACGCATTGCGCCGGTAAGCGCCCAGATGAT
>Ga0105090_10000813_pt1 | contig 16073 bp, 12 predicted proteins | sample PPLLak3March2015_FD_79110 | JGI IMG/M metagenome (GOLD analysis project Ga0105090, IMG submission 79110) | Freshwater sediment microbial communities from Prairie Pothole Lake near Jamestown, North Dakota, USA - PPLs Lake P7 Core (1) Depth... | ecosystem: Environmental > Aquatic > Freshwater >... | reverse complement strand
TTTTGTTCTCCTTTTATAAAAAACCTTAAATATTATCGGAATTGATCATGCAATTTTATTTTTGACGCATTGCGTTATAAATGTCAAGTTCTTTTTGTAGGCTTATTGTTTTTCCTTTTTCAAAATCCTGATCCTTTCACAAAGCCCTTGATATTTCATTGGAACTAACATAATCTTTTAATTAATCGAGCGATTTTCATTGTTTTTTAAAAATTTTGAATTGAAATAATATGCAGGAAGGTTTCTACAACCTTGAAAATGATACTTTCCAACAAGTTGGTCTTGCGCGAAGTTCCGACAGAGATTCGCCAATTACTTATGAAGCAACTGGAGATGCCGAATCCGAAGTGGATTGAAAACGAGCGAATGGGAAGATGGAATGGAAACACTCCTCAATCATTAAATTTTTATGAACATGAGCCTCATGGTGGATTAATTATTCCTCGAGGTTATATCCGCAAGCTGATTTTGAGCTGTCGCAATCGAAATATAAATTATGAATTGATTGACAATAGACGAGAACTTGCTTCGGTGGATTTTGATTTCCACGGAAGCCTTCGGCCCTATCAGCAAAGCGCTGTCAAAAAACTTCTTTCGAAAGATTTCGGAACATTGAACTTTCCCACTGGAAGTGGAAAGACAGTTGTGGGGCTATATATGATTGCCAAACGAAAGCAGCCATCCATGATCGTGGTCCACACCCGCGATCTGGTATTTCAATGGATTGAAAAAGTAACGGAATTTTTAAATATTCCTGCTGATGAAATCGGCATGATTGGAGGTGGAAAAATCCGGATTGGAGAACGCATCACCTTGGCCATGGTACAAACACTTTATAAATGTGCCGCCACCGTATCCCAAAAGATCGGTTTTTTGCTTGTTGATGAGTGCCATCGTGCCCCCAGCCGGAGCTTTACGGAGGCAGTTACGGCATTTGACAGCAAGTACATGTTAGGATTAAGCGCCACACCATGGCGACGTGACAAGCTTTCAAAGCTGATTTTCTGGCACTTGGGGGACCTTCACTATAATCTGGAACGAGCTGAACTTATCAAATCCGGAGATGTGCTTCCCGCCGAAGTGATTTTGCGTGAAACCAATTTCATGCCGTATCATGATCCAAGCATGGAATATACACAAATGCTTGCGGAGCTTGTAGCAGATGATGATAGAAACCGCATGATTGCGGAGGATGTGGCTAAAGAAGCAAGAGATCATTCCGGAGTTTCATTAGTCCTTTCGGACCGCAAGGCCCATTGCGAGACATTGAAAGCTTTGTTAAAATTTCGTTATCATATTATCGCGGAACTTCTTACAGGAGATCTTTCCCCTTTGGAACGTCAGAATGTTTTAGAACGTTTGAAACGGGGAGAATTCAAGGTACTTATAGCCACCGGTCAGCTCATGGGAGAAGGTTTTGACTGCAAAGACTTAACGACCTTGTTTCTGACAACACCCATTCGCTTCAAGGGTCGGGTATTACAATATCTGGGTCGGGTACTCCGGCCTGCCCCGAAAAAAAAAGCAGCCCGAGTATTCGATTATGTGGATATTCATGTGGAACCATTGAAAGCAGCGGCAAGAGAACGGCTGGGAGTGTATCAAATTACATCCGACAATAAAAACATAGAATGAAAATATGTTTAAAGCACCTGTAAAAAAGTGGCTGAATGCCTTTCCTATCCAAATTATCATTCCGGTAGTACTAACGGTTTTGCTGTTTTTTCTAACCATTTTTCTTTTAATATTACCCATTCTAAAAGACCAAATGATGACCCGTAAGCGTGAGATGATACGGGAGTTGACCAAAGCTGCCTGGAGTACTCTGGATGCCTACTGGGAAAAAGAAACCTCCGGCCAAATGGTTCGTGAAATTGCTCAAAGGCTGGCCATGGAACATTTAAGGCATCTTCGCTATGGCCCGGAAATGAAAGATTACTTCTGGATTAATGATATGACCCCCCGCATTATCATGCATCCTTATAGACCCGACTTGGAGGGAAATGATATATCTCATTATGCCGATCCCAACGGTAAACTTCTTTTTGTAGAGTTTGTTGAAACGGTAAAAAGGCAAGGTGAGGGTTATGTGGATTACAAGTGGCAGTGGAAAGATGATCCTGGAAGAACTGTCCCTAAAATCTCTTATGTCAAGGGCTTTTCGCCATGGGGTTGGATTGTCGGTACCGGAATCTATATCGAGGATGTTCGGCAGGAAAGCGCCTTGATTACACGAAAACTGACGCTGATGTGTTTTGGTATATTGGGCATTATCGTCGGGTTGTCTTCATATATCATCTGGCAGGGTCTAAAATCGGAGCGTCGGCGATTAAAAGCCGAATTGCAGGCAAAAATCCAACAGGAACAAATTTTTCAAGCTGCAAAAATGACATCTCTGGGTACATTGGTCTCGGGAGTTGCCCACGAAATCAACAACCCTATTACATCGGTTATGCTAAACGCCCCTATTCTTCAACGGGTTTGGAAAAGCATCGATCCCATCATTCAAAAGCATTCTATGGAAAAAGGTGATTTTAAGGTTGGAAGCATGAATTATAGTCAAATCCAAGAACGAATACCGCTTCTTCTGGAAGACATCGCCGACGGAGCAAAGCGTGTAAAGGTCATTGTTGATGATCTTAAAAATTACGCACGCCAGGCCCCACCGGAAATGAACGATTCCGTGGATGTCAACGAGGTTGTCACAAAAGCGTCCGGATTGTTGTCCAATCTTATTAAAAAGTCAACCGACAAATTTTCAATTAATCGCGAAAATGGCTTACCTAAGTTTATAGGAAACTCTCAACGGATCGAACAGGTGATTGTCAACCTGATGGTCAATGCTTGCCAAGCTCTCACGGAAAGTTCTCAGCCTATTGCAGTATCCACCTTTTATGATGCACAAGCAAAAAAGGTGTGTATTCGCGTATCAGATGGCGGAGAGGGCATGCCTGAAGAGACCATAGAACGAATCACCGATCCTTTTTTTACCACAAAAAGAGAAAAAGGAGGAACCGGACTGGGCCTTTCCATTTGCGATAAGATCATCCAGGATCATGGAGGCTTTATGATATTTGAATCAGAGATCGGAAAAGGCACTATCGTTACCGTGAGTGTTCCTGTTTAATATTTTTTAACCAGAGCGAGTGTAGAGAAATTCAATGAATGATAAATCAAATCCTATTAATCCTATCTTGATCGTCGATGATGAGTTGTCGATTCTCCTGGCCGTCGATACGACTTTGCAGCTATCGGGTTTCAATAACATCATTACATGCCAGGACAGCAGGGAGGTAGATCACATTCTTCAAAACAAGAACGTGGAAATTATCTTGCTGGATCTTAATATGCCCCATGTGGATGGAGAAACAATTTTGGATCGAATTAACAAGGAATATCCTGATATTCCAGTAATTATTGTCACCGGGGTAGTGGATGTGGAAACCGCGGTGCATTGCATGAAAGTCGGCGCTTTCGACTATGTGGTCAAGCCCGTGGAAGAAGGAAGGCTATTATCCGCAGTGAACAGAGCTTTGGATTTTCGTGAATTAAAGAGAGAAAATCTGGCCCTGAAACAACGTATTTTAAAAGAAGACCTGGAAAATCCGGAGGCTTTCAAAGATATTATTACTAAAGATAAAAAGATGTTTTCCATTTTTCAATACATCGAGTCCATTGCCGGATCCTCCCAACCGGTTTTAATACAGGGTGAGACAGGGGTCGGCAAAGAATTGATCGCGCGAGCCGTTCACAGATTAAGCCGGCCTCAAGGAAATTTTGTGGCGGTCAACGTAGCCGGGCTCGACGACAATGTTTTTTCAGATTCCTTATTCGGCCATATTAAAGGAGCATTCACAGGAGCCGATCGCGATCGTAGCGGATTAATCGAGAAAGCCTCATCCGGCACCCTTTTTCTTGATGAAATTGGTGATCTAAGTTCAAGCTCTCAGGTCAAACTCCTGAGGTTGCTTCAGGAACGGGAATATTTTCCTTTGGGACTCGATGAACCAAGAAAAACCAACGCCCGAATCGTGGCGTCATCACTCGCCGACTTAAAAAGCCTGGAAAATTCGGGAAGATTCAGGAAGGACTTGAATTATAGGCTTAGTATTCATCAAATCCATGTACCTCCTTTGAAGGACCGTAAACAAGACATAAGACTTTTAACGGATCATTTTCTAAAACTCGCAGCTGCCGAACTCGGGAAAAAACCGCCTACCCCCCCCGAAGAACTTTATACACTACTTTCCACCTATTGCTTCCCAGGAAACATACGTGAACTTCAGTCGATGGTTTTTGATGCCGTCAGCAGACACAAGTCCAAAGTGCTTTCCATGGATGTCTTCAAAGCCCATATACACAGAGAACAGGAAAGCCGAAATCCGCGCAAAACAGTGAAAGACCCGAACAATTCATATCCGCTGGCCATCACCGGCGATTTTCCCACCATAAAAGAAGTTACTCTGTGGCTAATCTCCGAAGCCATGAACCGGTCCGACGGCAACCAATCCATTGCAGCGGGAATGCTCGGAATTTCCCAGCAGGCTCTCAGCAAACGATTAAAAAAATGAACCTTTTTGAACACGGATATTTCTCAATTCCAATTGAGAAATTTTTTCCATGTGACCGCTGCACCTTAAAGGGAATCATAAATTTATACCGCAAAACCCCATCAGCGACCTAAATAGCCCCCCAACAACAAACACATACAATTTTATTTGTACCCACAACCATGGTTGTATGAGGCTGCAAAGCCTTTATTTTAAATGCGCTCAAGATTTTTATCGGATAGGGGCACAATTTTTTTTGTATATCTTCAACATGATTGTTTTCAGGCATGATAATATTAGAATCATATTAAATTACAAACTGTTAAAGCATTTTTTTCTGGTTGGCATGCCGATTGCTTTTTCCAAATAACAATTGGCAGGATTTAAATTTTACTGAACTTCATTCAGTAAATTCGACAAGATTAAATAACTGCACACAGTTAACGTTTTTTCTCCTATAGGCTCAGAACCATTATCGTCGGAACGGGGGTGCGATTATGGATTCCGAGGGGAAATTCATTTTTCAAACGTTTTTAAGCAATTTTCTTTACTTTATTACTAAGGAGGGCAAATCCGTGGAAAAGGTCAAAAACAAAGGCTGGCAGGTAACATTAGCGGGCTTGGGAATCAATCTCGCGTTAGGTATTCTCTACACTTGGAGTATTTTTAGAGCTGAAATCAACGAATCGATTCAATCGGGTGATGGTCGGTTTAACTGGAGTCTCGCCTCCCTGAATGACCCTTATGCAGTTTGTTGTCTGGTGTTTGCTTTTACAATGATTTCCGCCGGGAGGCTTCAAGATAAAGTAAGCCCACGAATTACCGCGATTTTTGGAGGACTATTGACCGGTGCGGGTTTATTGGTTATTTCTCAATCTAACATCCTTGCCAACTGGATTCTTGGTTTCGGCATTTTAATGGGAATGGGTCTTGGATTTGGTTATGCTTCCGCAACACCACCTGCAATCAAATGGTTTCCCGCTCGCAAAACCGGCATGATCGCAGGTCTTGTGGTGGCAGGGTTTGGTCTTGCATCCGTTTATATCGCGCCTCTTTCTCAGTATCTAATCGGAAAATTCGGACTCAGCGAAGCCATGATGATTTTCGGTATTTCCTTTATCGTGGTAGTTTGCGGTTTGGCGATGTTTCTAGTTAATCCTCCCGAGGGTTATAAACCTGAAGAAACCGACGAGGAAAAGGCTAAGATTAGAGATAGCAAAAAGCCTGCTGCTCCTGCAAAGAAAATCGAAGAATTTCCACCTTCCGAAGTGTTAAAGACCAAGGCATTTTACAAACTCTGGTTCATGTTTTGTGTAGGATCAGGCGCGGGTCTTATCATTATCGGCAGTGTTGCCGGAATGGCCAAAGCTAGTTTGGGTCAAATGGCGTGGGTCGTCGTAGCGCTCATGGCTGTAGGCAACGCAGGCGGGCGAATTGTTGCCGGTATTGTTTCCGATAAAATCGGACGTGCCAGAACCCTGGTTATAGTAATGACTTTCCAGGCCGTAGTAATTGCTTCCTTGATTTTCATCCATGAATCTCAGGGCTTTTTATTGGTGCTCGCTGCTACCCTGATCGGCTTTAACTACGGTACAAACCTGTCGTTGTTTCCGTCAGCCACCAAGACTTATTTTGGATTGAAAAATTTTGGTGTCAACTATGGCTTGGTTTTTTCGGCCTGGGGTGTGGGAGGGTTTATATTTCCTAGAGTTTCCCAGATGATCGTTGCAGCAACCGGATCTGCGGATACCGCATACATCTTGGCCTCTTTTCTGCTTTTTCTCGCAGCCGGCATGGCCCTTATCACCCACGCACCCAGAAGCATCCGCGAAAGAGCCAAAATCATCACCGTTATGGAACCCGGCAAAGTTTACTCCGGCCACTTCATTTATCAACCCGTATTCATGCCGGTATTAAATGCCGAGGGTAAAACAACGGACGATCAAAATCAAGAGGAACCTAAAATCACAAGCCTTTCCGAACGTAAATTCGCCAAGGCTTAAAATACAAAATCATTTATGCATTTTTTAATAAAAAGCCCGGGGGAATTTCCCCCGGGCTTTTTGTTTTGTTAAACAAAAGAAAAGTGTTTTTATAAAATCTTACCGACTTCTTTCTTTGATAATGTACTCGATGGCTACCAATGCTTTGGTTTGAGGGGCCGGTTTAATGTATGTAGCGGGATCAAACGCCAACGGAGCCCAAATGGTGCCGGATTTGCTGATATTATCCAGGTTGATTTTTTCTGTGTATATTGTTGAAATCTCATCTATTGTAAATCGGGGACCAACTATTTGGACGGTTTCCGGAATAATTTTGACCTCACTTATCAGCAAATTTGCGGGTAAAGAACCACCCCAGTCTGCCTGAATAGGCACCTGTTTAGTAATGGCTGCATCTATGGTAACATCCACAATGGCGGGCTCAACCTTTCTTAAGGAAATTCCCGGCGGCAAAGAAATGTTATGCTCTGTAATGTTAAAGATATTCTCACCGGGACGAACATTGCTCAAATCTATTCTAACGGATAACTGTTCAGGCTTCAGAGATTTTAGAAGTGCACCAGATCCACTCAAATTGAGTTCCGCATAAGTTACGGATGAATCGAAAATTTCCATACCAGGTTTTCGATTCATATACTGAATGGGAACTTCTACGGTAAACAGGGTATAAAGACCTTTGGAAAAAGATAGCCAGATTCCGACAACAAAAAGTAAAGAGACCACGGCAGCAAGACCGATTTCGAGCCTCTCACGAGATGGATACTTTAAGGGTTCTTTTGGAGAAAGCTTCAGGTGTTCAATCAAAATATCCGATAGAAGTCCTTTTCGATGCACAGGCGTTATCTTGTTTCCCTTAGCCGCAATGATGCGTCCGCTTTCTTCGGAAACAACTATGGTAAGCGCATCGGAATTTTCAGCCATCCCAAGGGCCGCACGGTGGCGTGTACCATAATAGGAAGGAATATCTTTTCGCTGGGAAAGGGGTAAGATAACGCCGACATCGGTGATTCGATCCCCATGTATAACTACCGCACCATCATGAACAGGATTGTCTTTGAAAAAAATGCTCAGTAGCATTTCTATGGAAAGTTTGCCTTGCCATGAAATGCCGTTTTGAACATGTTCCTTGATGTCATGATCTCCCGGAACTACAATAAGAGCACCAACATATTTTTGGGACATTTCGAACACAGCCTCAACAATGAGATCAACCGGAGTTTTTCCCACAGGTTTTTGTGAGACACCCCATAGAATACTTTTGAAATCTTTGGTTTGAATCACACTGCGAATCTCACTCCGAAAAACCACAATAATGATTAAAGCAGCAACGGCTGTGATGCCCTGGATGGCCCAACTGGTTAGAATCATCCCGAAATAAACGGCCAAGCGCTGAAAAAACCAAAGAAATGCTATGCCGATGAGTCCACGGAGAACAATGGTCCCTCTGAAAAGTACATAGAACCGAAAAAGAAGATAGCTGTTTAAAAGGATATCGACAATATCCTGCCACCTAAGGCTAAAAGAAAAAAGGATGATTTCATCCATAATTATTAGTCCGTAATACTGAATCTAATAGTCTTTAATATCGAGCCTTTCGGCCCCACGACTTCAACTCGCCAAGGCCCTTTATCAGCCTCTCTGAGCTGAATACTGCTATATGTTCTCCAAGCAGGCGGCTCCAAGGTCAAAGACTGTGTTGTGGTTAATCGATCTTTCCTGTACCATTTGTGGTAAACAACAGTCTTTTCAGGAACCGGATCGAATACTGTAAAACAGCTAATACTTTTTGCGGAAATAGAAAAGACAACAGCGGGATTAATAGGATAAAAGTTTTTGACCGCTTCACACATATATGCTTCCTTAAGTATCAGCTTTTCCACAATAGGTGTGGGTGTATATTCTATCGAGGGCTCTTCCTTGGAATCCTGGATGTTTTTGATATCTAGGGTTACCTGGCAAAAAGCTGCTCCTTTGAAAAATGCCGAATAAATAACAATCATAGTAAAAATAAAGATTTTTGTTTTCATACGAAAAAAATTTCCCAATAAAATTTTAAAAAACGAGTTCTTTTTAATATTCATTACACTTTTCCACAATTTTATTAAAGAGGGTCAAGGTTTTTTTCAAATATTTCTCATTTAATATGTTAATCTTTAAAATTAATTATGTGAAATAAAAAAAGCATTTATTTTTAGATTATGTTTTTCTATCCTTGACATAAACCTTATATTGCCTTAAAAAATTTGATTTCTTTCGATATTTTCATTTACGTGGTTATCCTTGAAAAGTTAAACGGGAAAAAGACTGATCAGCAGAAACAAAACCATGGTCAATTTAAGATCATGAATTTGCAAACCCCTTTTACACCCGATACAAATTAAAATGATAAAAAAATCTAAAATTAATGACATTCGAAACATTGGAATAGTTGCCCATATCGACGCAGGCAAAACTACCGTAACTGAACGAATACTTTACTATACCGGTAAGTCACATAAAATGGGTGAGGTCCATGATGGCGAAGCTATTATGGACTGGATGCCTGATGAACAGGAACGTGGTATCACCATTACTTCGGCGGTTACTACTTGCCGATGGAAAGACTGTGATATTCAAATTATCGACACACCCGGCCACGTGGATTTTACAATCGAAGTTGAACGAAGTCTCAGGGTCTTGGATGGAGCCATCGGCGTATTTTGTGCCGTAGGTGGTGTGGAACCACAATCCGAAACCGTTTGGCGCCAGGCCGACAAATACAAAGTCCCAAAGATGGCGTTTATTAACAAATTAGATCGCATTGGCGCGGATTTTTTTGGCGTTGTCGATATGATAAAGGAGCGGTTAAAAGCTAATCCCATGATTTTGGAGTTGCCCGTAGGCAGAGAGGACAATTTTACGGGTGTTGTCGATTTGCTGAAAATGCAACAAATTGTATGGAATGACGATTCCCTGGGTGCCACGTTTAATTATCAGGAAATAACCTCGGAGCTTATAGAACAGGCAAAAGAATATCGTGAAAAAATCATTGAAACCTTGGCTGAAATTGATGACGATATCATGGAAGCTTATCTTTCGGAAGAGCCAATCTCTACCGATACCCTGATCAAAGCGATCCGTAAAGGTACCATTGAGATGAAGATAGTGCCGGTGATTTGTGGAAGTGCTTTGCGAAATAAAGGGATTCAACCCCTTTTGGATTATATCGTGGAGTTTCTTCCCAGCCCGGCGGATATACCTCCAATAAAAGGCAGCCATCCAACAACCGGGGAAATAATTGAATGCCCGCCATTGGAAAAGGTGCCTTTAGCCGCTCTTATTTTTAAAGTTTCCATGATTGAGGGAAGAAAACTTTCTTTTGTTCGTATTTACAGCGGTAAGTTGCACGTAGGCGATGAAGTTTACAATCCTGCGCGTAACAAAAAAGAGAAAGTGGCTCGAATCTTGAAAATGCACGCCAACAAACGAGAACGAATCGAAGAGGCTGGTGCTGGTTCCATTTTAAGCGTTGTGGGCCTTAAAGAATCTTCTACCGGTGAAACCTTGTGTTCTCCGGACCATCCCGTGCTTCTTGAAAAAATGGATTTTTATGAGCCGGTTATTTCAGTGGCTGTTGAACCAAAAACCCATGCAGATCAGGATAAACTGGACCAAGTGCTCGAAAAATTATCCGCAGAAGATCCTACTCTAAAGGTTCGCAAAGATGAAGATACCGGCCAGACTATTGTATCAGGCATGGGAGAACTTCACTTGGAAATCATCACAAGTCGCATGCTCCGGGAATTTAAAACCAGTGTCAATGTGGGAAAACCCCAAGTTGTATATCGGGAGACAATCGAAAAGAAGGGGGAAGCCTCCTCTATTTTTGACAGGGATGTTGCCGGTCAACATCATTTTGCCGAGGTTCATCTCGTTTTAAAACCACGGCCCAGAGGCACTGGAAATCGTTTTTCATCACAAGTAACCGCTGAAACTATACCTGATATATTCATCCCGGCTATTGAAAAAAGTGTTTTGGAATCATTGGAAAGCGGCATGTTGATGGGATATCCGGTGGTGGACATTGATGCTGTTTTGACAGGAGGTTCATTTAAAGAATCTATGGGCAGCGAGCTTGCCTACAAAGTCGCCGCATCCATGGCTTGCAACGAGGCGTTGAAAGATGGCAAGCCATTCTTGCTGGATCCAATCATGAAAATAGAAATTCTTGTTCCTGAAATAACCATGGGTGATGTTATCGGTGACTTAAACTCAAGAAACGGCAAAATTGAGTCTATTGCCGCCAAGCCTGGTATTCAGGTAATCAAAGCCATTGTTCCCCTTGCCAAAATGTTCGGATATTCTACGTCACTTCGTTCGGCTACCCAGGGAAGAGGCACATTTTCAATGCACTTTTCCCATTTTGATCGGATATAGGCGGGTATCAGACCACCCAAAATGATTATGTCGAACAACCTTATAAAATCAATTATCGCTTCCTAACAGTCTCATTTCTGAGGGTTTCTTCGAAATTTTTTCGAGCCTTCTTAAGAAGATCTTCGATGTCTCTTTTTCGATAAGGGTCTTTTGTGTGCTCAAACGCTTTTTCCAAGTGAAAAATAGTATTTTTGGGATCACGTTTTTTTTCGTAGTAAAGTCCAAGATAAAAATGAGCATCTGCAAGATTTCCAAGTTTTCCGTAACTTTCCCCCAGAAAATAGTAAGCCTGGTCGTAATCCGAGTGATCTGCGATCAGCTTGTTAAAGTTAGATACGGCTTCGGTAAATCTGCCGAGTTCCATCTGAGTTCGGCCAAGATAAAACAACGTTTCAGGGTCATCTGCATACAATCCGACGGAACTTCCCAGGATAGCCAGAGCATCCGAAAGACGTCCATCAAAAAAATAAATACGACCCAATTCTCCTAAAATGGAACTGTCCAAGGGATTTTGTTCCAAAGCAGCCTGAAGATGAACCACGGCATCTTTACGAAAACCGCTTCTGGCCAGAACCAAACCATATCCGTAAGATGCCAGGGCATCATCCGGATTTTGATTCACAGCAGTTTTAAAATGCGCCATAGCTTTGGCTTGATTGCCATATAGCGCCAGAATCCGTGTGTGTGCTTTTTTGAAATCGTCGGTAGCGCCCTTGGAGGGTAGTTTTTTTTGGTTCTGTGACCAAGAGTCAATATAGGCAATTCGGTCTTCGGCCGCGGGATGCGTAGCTAAGTAATTAGGAACATTATCGAACCATCGTTTACTGCGAATTTTGTTCAATGTTGTCATCAGCGCAGTGCCATCATAACCAGCGCGGGTCAAGTTTTCGAGACCCATCTTATCCGCCTGAATTTCATCCTCACGGCTATAAGCCAGCACCAGGGATTGAGCAGCAGCCATTGATCCGAATGTTAGCGCCTGGCCTGCAGCCTCGGAACCACTTATGCCCAAAAAAACTCCCGCGGCAAGACCTGCCAAGGTTGCAAGGTTGATTTTGGAAGACCGGTCGATTTTATCGGAAATATGGCGACATTGAACATGAGCTATTTCGTGCCCAAGTATTCCAGCCAGTTCATCTTCGGTTTCCATTGCTTCTATCAGTCCTCTATAAATAAAAATATGGCCGGCAGGAGTGGCAAATGCATTGTAAATATCTGAATCTATAACATAAAAATTATAGGAAAATGGTTTTGACGGAAGCTTCTTGGCAATACTTTGTCCAATGGAATTGACATAGTTAACAATATATGGATCTTTGACCAAACTTAATTGATCAAAAAGGACTTTCATAAACTCCCGGGAAAGCTCTTCTTCCTCTGCAATAGTGATAGCCATGGACTGTGTATAAAACAATGGGCTATTCAACACAAAAAAAAGGGTCAGAGCAGCCAGGTATTTTTTGAATAAACTCATTACTTTTTATCCTGTTTTGCGGTAAAAATCTGAATTTTTATAAATAAATTTTAAAATTTTGTGTTATCATCCTGATGCATTTAATGATTGTCTGAAACGACATCAATTGGCGGAGTTTTTGTAAATCCAATCTTCTTTTCAAAACAAATCTTTTATGTTAGGGTCTTTTTATTATGGCACAAATTATTTGCATAGCCAACCAAAAAGGCGGCGTAGGCAAAACAACCACCGCTGTTAATCTTTCAGCAGCTTTGGCTGTTTCTGAAAAACGAACACTTTTAATTGATTGTGATCCTCAGGCCAACGCTACCACGGGGGTAGGGATAGACAAAGCCGTTTTAACCAAAACCCTGTATCACGGGATGATCGGAATGGCTCCCGCCGGCAGCCTGATCGTTGACAGCCAAATCGAAATGCTAAAAGTGATTCCATCTAGAGTTGAGCTAATCGGTTTCGAAGTAGAAATGATGGAGGCTGACGGGAAAGAAAGGGCATTAAAACGTCTTGTTTCCGAAGTGGAAAATATTTTCGACTTTATCATCCTTGATTGCCCTCCCTCTTTAAGCCTTTTGACGGTTAATGCAATGACTGCGGCAAAATCCCTTTTAATACCTCTTCAATGTGAATTTTACGCACTGGAAGGCCTCGGACAGCTCCTGCAAACCATTAAAAGAATCAAACAAAGTTTAAATCCCTCTCTTTCCATCGCCGGAATCCTGTTAACAATGTTTGATAAGCGAACCAACCTTTCGCACCAGGTTGCCCAAGATGCGGAAAAATATTTTAATAATCTTGTTTACGCAACAAAAATACCAAGAAATGTCAAGCTGGGGGAAGCACCCAGTTTCGGAAAACCTGTGTTGCTTTATGACGCTGCATCCGTTGGAGCAATAAGTTACATTAATTTGGCAAAAGAAATATTAAACTCCCAGTAAATTCTGGAAGACAAAATTTTTACCTTGTCATTGAAGTTAGCGCCAAAACGGTAAATAAGGATAAGAATGGAGAACGAAAAAACCAGTAATAGGTTTGAAGGCAGAAAACTAAAAAAAATGGCTTTGGGAAGGGGCTTGGATGCTCTCCTGCCTGGTATTGAATCGATTGATAACCGGCCGAATAAATATATCATGTGCGATATCGAATTGATTCGCCCTAATCGGTATCAACCTCGCTTACGCTTTTCAGAAAAAGAACTCGATGCACTCACAGAATCGGTTAAAGAGCAAGGGATCATTCAACCGATTTTGATCAGAAAAGATGAGCAAGGTTATGAACTGATTGCAGGAGAACGGCGATTAAAAGCCGCAAAAAGAGCCGGACTGACCCAAGCCCCGGCAATTGTTCGAGAAATCACGGATGCCGAGCTTCTGGAAATATCTATTGTTGAAAATATACAGCGGGAAAACTTAACTCCGATGGAGGAGGCCGAGGCGTACCATTGTTTGATGAAGGAATTTGGGCTGACCCAGGAACAAGTGGCTGCTCGTGTTGGAAAAAGCCGTTCATCGGTGGCCAATTTTTTAAGATTGTTGAATCTTCCTGAAGAAATCAAGGACAGTATCATGGACGGCGTCATTTCCATGGGACATGCTAGAGCCATTTTAGGAACTGAAAATACAGCTCACCAGCGTGCCATTTGGCGGTTAGTGACTTCCAAAAATCTGTCCGTGAGGCAAACGGAAGACTTGGTTAAAACCTTTAAGGAAAAAAAACACCAAACCGAACCTAAAGAACCGACCTCCGAAGAAATTTACTTTTCTGGACTTTCGGAAGATTTATCCCGGCATTTTGGAGCTCGTGTGAAGATTAAGCGCCAAGGGGAAAAAGGCAGGCTTGAGATCGAATTCTACAACAACGAAGACCTCAACCGTCTTATAGAGCTTTTAAAAAGCCAACCGTGTGAAATCTGAATTAAACAAGCCCATTTTAACATGATCAGGTATTGTCTATCGCATGGCATTATATATCATCATCGATGGCTACAATCTTATTCGTCAGTCAAACACATTAAGAAATATTGACCAGCAGGACATCCAGAGGGGACGAGAAGCACTTATCGACTTGCTGGCCTCATACAAACGCATAAAAGGACACCGGATAACAGTGGTATTTGATGGAACCGATGCCGGGACATTCTCTCAGTCCAAAGATCAGATCAAAGGCATTGATATCCGATTTTCTCGGATCGGAGAACAGGCCGATGCAGTTATCAAACGCCTGGCCACGCGCTTTCGTGAAAAAGCCTTGGTAGTTACATCAGATCGCGATGTAGCTGATTTTGCGGCACTAAAAGAGGCAACCCCCATAAGCTCTCCGGAATTTGAGGAAAGACTTGCAATGGCTGCTTACTCGGAAACAAAGGGTACCGATGATATTCAGAAGGAATCTGGGTGGAACCCGACAACGAGAAAAAAAGGTCCCCAACGGCGGCTTTCCAAAAAGGACCGTCGCCGTAAAGTAAAGTTGCATAAACTTTGATCTCCATCTTTAAATTTGGTGTCAGGATAAAATACGGACGACTTTTTGAACTTGATTAAAAATATTTTGATAAAGTAATTGATGTAGAAGGAACATAAAAATGTGTGAAGCAAATGCCTATTTAATTAAGAAAGAAGAACCGGAACTGATTATGGAAGCTGTTGATGTTATCGAACCTGAAGAAGACGGCCTTAAACTGGTCAGCATTTTCGGAGAACAAAAATTTATAAAAGGACACATTCATTCCTTGTCTTTGATAGACCACAAGATTTATCTGCAAGAAACTCCTGACGATTAATTTAAAATTTTTCACTTTATGAAAATAATAGTCGCAAAAACCGCCGGATTCTGTATGGGCGTCAGGCGGGCCGTGGAGATGGTGCTGGATGCTTCCAAAAAAAACAAGGGGCCTATCTATACTCTTGGCCCACTAATTCATAACCCTCAAGTTTTAAATATTCTTGAGGAAAAAGGAATTCAAGTTCTTGACGAAATTCCGAAAAAGGGCTCCGGAACGGTTTTGGTCAGAGCCCACGGTATTCCTCCTGATAAGGGCGAACAACTCAGAAGCGCAGGGTTTAATGTTATCGATGCTACTTGTCCTCGGGTTATCAAGGTTCAGACTATCATTAAAAACCACGCAGCAAAAGGATATGCCTCAATTATTGTAGGGGATCAGGACCATGCGGAAGTCATTGGACTGTTGGGATATGCCGGTGAAAAAAAGGTGGTTATCGGCAGCATGGAAGAACTCAGCAAAATTCCAGTATTTGAAAAAGCCATCATTGTTGCTCAAACCACACAGAACACCCAATTTTTCCAAGAAGTAAAAATCTGGTTTCAGGCACATCACCCCGGTTATCTAATTTTCGATACTATTTGCGGTTCTACGGAAAAAAGGCAAAGTGAAGTTAAAGCACTATCTCAAATAGTGGATGCCGTAATTGTTGTTGGTGGATATGCCAGCGGAAACACACAGCGCCTATATGGAATTGCTCAAAAATCAGGAAAACCTTCATTTTATGTTGAAGACGAATCCCAGCTTGATTTGTCATCACTATGGCATGCGAAAGCTATCGGAATCACGGCTGGGGCTTCAACGCCAAACTGGGTGATTCGAAGAATATACCGATCCTTGGAAACAATACCCTT
>Ga0105090_10000812_pt1 | contig 16074 bp, 11 predicted proteins | sample PPLLak3March2015_FD_79110 | JGI IMG/M metagenome (GOLD analysis project Ga0105090, IMG submission 79110) | Freshwater sediment microbial communities from Prairie Pothole Lake near Jamestown, North Dakota, USA - PPLs Lake P7 Core (1) Depth... | ecosystem: Environmental > Aquatic > Freshwater >... | reverse complement strand
TTCAGGCTGCGAGACGGCCTGGTGTACCTGTCGGGCAACCTTCCCATCGAAGCCGGGCAGGACACGCCGGAGCACGTCAAGACGGCCGCATGGCTGGCCCGCAGCTACACCCCCACGGATGGGCCGATGGCCTGGGTTCCCAGCCGGTTGCTGGACGGCGCCTGCCGGGCCGCGGAACGCGATGAACTGCACTGGTCGCGCTTGCAGGAAAGCACGGTGTGCTGGCGCGACGACAGCGGCCGCGTGCTCTTCCCGGGCGATGCGGGCCATGCCATGGTGCCCACCTTGGGCCAGGGTGCGACCACGGCCATCGAGGACGGTGCCGTGTTCGTCGAGATGTTTCACGAGGCGATGCTTGCCGGCCTGCCCGTGCCGGCGCTGCTTCAGCGCTACGAAGAACGCCGGCGGGAACGAGTCGACTTCATCCGCGCACTGTCGTGGCAGGCCAGCGACGTGATCATGGCCGGCGGATTCACGCTTTCGCGTGCGCGCGCCAAAGGCGAAGCACCTTACCTGGACAAGCTGCGCCGCTTGTACGGCACGGCCTGAAGCTGCGGGCCACCTGTGGACGGGGGATGGAACTCGTCACAGGGGCGATACGAGGCAGCGCCGCAGGTGTCCGGAACAGGTGTCCAAACAGAAAAGCCCTGAAACCGCAAGTCGTTGATTCGACTGGGATTTCAGGGCTCTTGCATTGGTGGCGGGGTGGACGTCTTCCGAATCGCCAGTACTGACGGGGCTCAGAACGCCGCGTCGACGCTATACCCCTTACCTACCCTCAAATAGAATTGCCCTTGGCAGAGTGTTTCGATTTGCATTGGAACGATTCTATTGGCGCTGACAAGCGCCAATCCAAGCGAGACGGCGTGAATGGTTCTTCAGCAACCTGGTTGATGAGGTCAGCGAGGGGCTTTGCAAAGCCACTCGCGCTGTCAGCCGCTGAGGCGCATCCCGATCACGCGACCGTCGCGCGGGTCGATCGTGCAATCGAAGCCGAAATGCACGAGTGACGGTGACTCGGGTGCCGGCCGCGCGCGACCCTGGCCATGCAGTTCGGCGCGCGATGCGCTCTGCTGCGTCAGGCTGCGAGTCTCGGTGTCGAAGGTGATCTGAGACACACGCGGCCAGCGCCTCTGGAGCGCCACGGCCGCGCCGGACTCGCAAGCCGACGGCGATAGGTGGCTAAGGTCAGGATCCTCGATTGGCCTTGTTTCCGCTTGCGCCACTAGCGGTGGAACCGTTTGACGGATCACGACACCCACGGCCTCGCCGCTGCGCGGCTCGATGTTGCAGCTGTACTTGAACTTGCGCAACGCGGCGCCATCCCGCCACTGCCCCTCACCCTGCACCACGATCTGGCTGCCGTCATAAAGCGAACGTGTTCCTGGCGCGGCCGAAAAGCGTACGTCGGAAGCCGCTCCAGCCTGCGGCACCAGCGCCTGCCGCACCGCGCGTTCGCATTGCGCGAGCGCTACGGCGCCAACTGTAGCGGCCGATGCAGCAGAAGCCGCCGGGGTAGCCGGGACCGTAGGCGCTGCAGTTTGCGCCAGCACTGCCCGCGGGTCCTGTGCAGCGAGCGCCAGAATGACAATCACCGAGGTGACGCAACCGCGGGGCGTCGAGGAACGCCACGTGCCGGCTGTGAAGCGTGTCGGGGAGCGAAAGCGGTACATCGCTGCGAAGTTTGGACCGTGCCGCCGCACTTGTCTTCCCCGCAACCAAGGTGGTCAGATCCTGAGCGCCCTCAGGTCATCCGAACGGCGATGCGACGCTACGAGAGCGATGTGCGCGTCACTCCTACAACCCGGCGCCGGCCTCGCGGCCGTCGAATACGACGGGCTCCGACATCGCAGCCAATGAAGGCTGCCATAGCTTTGCCTGCCACGACCCCCCACTTTGCAACTGCTGGGTCGCAAGGAAAAAGTGTCGGCAATGCGTCCCATTGCGGCCATCCATTCCGCGGACTTGAGCGACAGCATTGCAGCGATTGCCGTCGGTCGCGGCCAGACATCGACCTCACGGTCTCTGACACATTGCGGTCTTTCGAGCGCATGCCGGGTTCCTTCACCAGCGACCGGTAACTGGGGTGCAGCTGACGTAGCAGCCGGCCGGGTTGGCGGCAGGCGCCCTACGCCCTGCGGCGCGGTCAGGCTTCCTCCCTGCCCAATCGAATGACTGCTGCGCCACAACCCGGCAGGTCACTGCCGACCCAGTGCTGACCGATGACCCGCAGGATTGCTCGCCTGGTAGCCGCCCTTGGCGGCAGCACGGGACGTCATCCACCGGGCTGGCCACCCAGAGCTACTCTTTCGCGCGTATAGCCTATACGGGCGCGGCCGGCCCCGGCCCTGACCGCGGCGGAAGAGGCCAGCCCGTACGTCCGGTCAGTGCCATCGCGCTGGATGATGAGCCGCACGGCGCACAAGGGCATAGTGGGTCATGGGTTGCAGCCCGCGGGCGGTGCCGCCAGCGGAATCATTGCGCCGCCGGTTTGGCCCAAGGGCGGCACCGCGGTCTCGACGAAGACATTCACGACGGCGCCACGCACCCGCGTCAGGTCCACGCCCCAGCTGATGCTGGCGGCGTCAGATGGCACCGGGTCGGTCGAAGATCCGGCCGCCCGAAATCCGGCTGTGAACCCGCCATTGCCGCGGACATCCGTCGCGCGATAGAACGCCCGGCAGAGCAGCGGATTTGCAGGGTTGTCGCCCAGCCGCATCATGTGCGACACATCGATCTGCGTGCCGCTTTGCCTGACCTTGAAGACGTGCATCAGCACGCCGTTGGCAAATCTTCCCCAGGCCCCGTTGTAGTCGACGCCATCAATGCGCCCGGGCACGATCTCGGTCACGCCGTTGGCATGGGTGCCCAGGCAGTCCGAGCCGGTGTAGTTGGCGACTATGCGGCGCGTGGCGGTGTCGATGGTGGCACTGCCGGTGAAGAGCCCCTGGCAGGGCGCGAACTGGTTCAGGTTGAAGTTCAGCAGTTCCAGGCCCGACAGGATGGCAGACAAGGAGCCGCGCGGGCCGTTGAACAGCATCACCTCCCAGGTGCCCTGCGGCCCGTTCTGCGTCTGGTTGATGGTCACGTTGATTGGCACGTTGACCGGCACGATCTGGCCCGACCCTGTGGTGATGGTGCTGCGGAAAGTGCCCTTGTACTGGCCCTGGATGTCCAGCGAGCTGCGGCCGACGATCTCGACGAAACACACGTCGGTCACGCCGCTTCCTTCCAGCACGAGGCAGCCGGTGAGGAACATCGTCACCGGCGCGTTGCTGACCTGCGCGGTGACCGCGACAGTGAATTCACCCGATGTATTGCTGTTGGCGGGCGAGGACTTGGCGAACTGCACGCCGACACCGCTGAACGCCACTTGCACCGGCACTGCCTGCACCGCGGGGTCGGAACCGAACTTCAGGCCGAAGGTCACGTCCAGGTCGTGCGGTTGGTCGATCTGCAGGGGTTGGACCAAGCTGCGGGCGGTCACCAGCAGCTGCGCACAAAGGTCGCGCAGCACGCTGGTGCGATCGATGCCGAGGGCGGCAAGTTCGGCCCCTCGATCGAAGAAGGTCGAGAACTGGAAGTCAATGCGCTCCTGCAGAAACAGCACATTGCGAAGCGCGGCCAAGCTTTTTTCCTGTGTACAGAGCTGGTTGTTGGCCTGCATCGCCTGTTTGAACTTGGGTACTGCGAGTCCAAACCAGGTGTCCTGGCGCGCCCTGATTTCCGTGTTCTCGATTGGACTCAGTGCACTCCTTATTGCCGCTATCTCTGCATCGTCGAACCAGGGGAAAAGGCGAACGTTGATATTCCAGTTCTCGAATTCCAATGTGGCCGACAGCAATTCGGCATCGCTGTTCGCGGCCTGAAGCGTCGGCAGTACGACCGCATCGAACCAGCGCAAGTAGGCGGCCCTGAACTCTGCGGGGGGGCTGCCTAGCGGCGCGTAGATGTACTGAATTGCGTCCGCAAAGGCGTCTGGCACTGTCTCAACACGATTCACCGGCAGTGACAGCGACTGCAAGTCCTGGCGCGTGCCGAAGCCTGCCCCTGGGGTACTGAAGTGATTGACGACGACCCACACATCCGCCCCACTCGTTGCGGCGAGTTCGCGTGTCGTCTTCACGCCTGCTTCCTCGACGCTGAACCCGCTGAACGTGAACCCGGCGCGAGGCGGGGCTGCCGTTCCGATCTTCAGCGTGGCCGAGCGCGCAAGCTGAAGCCCCGCAGGCCGCAGGTTCACCGCGCCCACCATGCCCCCCGACAACGGCAGGTCGTCGATGCGCGTCACCGGCGTCATCGTGATGCGCACGGTGCTGGGCAGCGCTCCCGCCGGAACTTCCAGCCGGTAGCTGATGCCGTCTGCAGCGGTGGCTTCGAGCACACCACCGGCCGGTCCGATGTCGGCTGTGGTGGCGCTGGCAGTTTCCAGCACCGGTCGCGGCAGCAATGCCTCTGCTGGGTCGTCGGAGCCGCCGCAGGCAACCACCACGGCACAAAGGCCGAGCAACAGGGCGCGACGCGCCGTCAAGAACAAATTCAACAATTTGCCCACCCCCCAGCCACAAAGGCTGCCCGATATATCGCGCAAACCTGGATGCACAGCCATAACCAAAAAGGGCAGACTCGTTGCGAGTCCTGGGGGGTGACGATGCGCCTGCGGTTGCTGGAGGCAGAAGACGTGCTGCATTGCCTGTCGGTGTGGCCGTTTCCCGGGGTCGGCAATGACCTGGCACTGCCCGCGGTCGAAGGGGGCCTCGTCGAAGGTCGACTGCAGGGAGCCATCATCGAAGATTCGGCCAACGGCGCGATGCTGGCCTTTGGCCTGAGCGGGTTCGTCGGCGGTGCCAGCGTGGACAGTGCCGAGCGTTGGTCGCAACCGCTGGTGGCAAGCCTGTTGCAAGCCGAAGCGGCTGGCGCGCGGCCGTTGCTGGCGCCGCGGGCCCAATGGGCCGCAGCGCAAGCCAACGATCTGCACCTGGTGGTGCTGGCCTACCGCCAGCACTCTTTCGACAGCCGGCTCGAGCCCACGCAAGCGGTGCTCGCAGCCGGCCATGCGGCCTATCGCCTGATGCACGAAGGCTACCCCCTGCGCAGTGTGTGGCAAGAGGGTGAAGCCGCCGACGAGGCGTGGATGTGCGCCGGCGGCATGAAGGTCAAGCAGGTCTACCCGTCCGCCACGGGGTCGGGCCGGATTCTGTGTGGCGTCCGCAGCGAGGACATCGATTCGCCGTGGCCCAGCCATACCGTCAGCTTCCTGTTCCGGCGCACGGTGAGCCAATTACACCTGACTCCGACGCAACGCAGGGTCGCCCACTTCGCGTTGTGGAACCAGAGTGACGAGCAAATTGCACGCCGCCTGGCGATCTCGCCGGAGACGGTGCGCCAGCATTGGCGCGGCATCTTCGAGCGGGTGCAGGGCACGCACCCGGGCATATTCGGCACGGTCACGTGCAACGGCACGCCCACCGGCCGCGGGCCCGAGAAACGGGGCCGTGTACTTGAGCTTCTGCGGAGGAATCTGCATGAGGTGCGGCCCACGTCATGATGGCGTGTGCTGGGTGCCGTCAAGAACGCGCCATGCGCGGAGCATCTCGCGCCGACGACCCGAAATGCTTCGCCAGCCCTGATCGGCAGGCAACCTATAGCTGGTACGTGCGGATCAATTGCCGATCGGCGGTTGCGCTACCGGGCTACCCGCAGGTGCTCGGGGCATGCGGACATAGGCAGTTGAAGATCCTATCGATGACCGGCAGGCCCGAAATTGCGGCGATGAAGTTGGGCCGCCGACAAGCAGCCGGCCGTGAGCGACGGCTGATGGCCGACCAGCGACGGCCAGCTCTCGGAACTGCTCGCCCCAAACCGGCCGGTCAGATCTGATCTTGAACGTCAGCAAAGTGGCGTCGATTTCGCCTACCGGAGCACCCGGACTCGGCCATGAGCCGACGGTCAGATACGACAGCTTTGCGGTTGTCTGGCCTGGGAGGGAACCAAGTTCTGGGGCCGTCCACGCGGATTTCGGATCGAATGCGCGTCGGCTCTCACACAGTGCAGTCCGCGCTGCACGCGGACGCACAGGCAGTTGGCTGAACACTTGCGCCGCTTGGTTGCCACGACGTTGTACGGGTAAGGCCAGCGGAGACGGTCGACGATCGGTGCGCAGCTTCAGCCTCTGCCAGCTGATGGTCGTCGACCACAGCCGACTCCGGCCGCTTGGCGGCTGTCAAGCCTGAGATCCGTGACAATCGGCACTTTGGCGAAGACGCGTCCACCTGTGAAACCGAAGCTGCTGCCGGCCTTGTGCGCCATGCTGCTCGCCGCCACTGCGGTGCGGGCCGAGAGCCCGGGGTCGCTGTGCGCCCCGTCGGCCCAGGGCATTCCCCAGCGAGCTGCGCAGGCGCGCGGCGCGAGCGAGTTCGTCGCGGCGGTTGCAACCCTCGGCGACCACGAGCGCGACGCGGCGATCCGTGGCGAGTTGCTTGCCGGCAACCTGCCGCGCTTTCTGCGCCTGGTGCTGCCGGCCACCTTGAACGCCAGCTTGCGCGACGGCCGCAAGGTGCAGCTGACGCTGTGTGTGCTATCGGATTACCTCGGCATCGGGTCCGACAGCGACTTCCTGCTTGTGCCGATGGGGTTGGACAGCGCCCTTGCGGTGGCCTCGAAGTTCGGCTTCATGCTGCCGACGCGGCGCATCGTCGACCTGATCTACCACGATGCCGAGGTGCGACTGCTGCCGCAGCCGTTGCCGGCCAGCGACCGCATGCGCTCCACCGCCTACCTGCAGCAGCACGGCGCCCTGGTGGAACAGCAGCGCGCGACGCTGGGCGCGGCCCCCGGCGCGTTGACCGCGGGCCACAAGAAGGACCTGGTGCTCAGCGAAAGGCTGTGGCAGCAGCCCGGGCGGGTGGCGATCTACGGCTGGCAGCGCGCCGACGGCACGCCGATCCAGAGCCTGTCCACCGTGCACGGCGCGCGCTATGCCGACTACAGCCACGGTGTGCGTCTGGTCAGCCAGACGATGTTCGTCGACGGCCGCCCGGCGCGGCTGCTCGACGTGCTGGCCGATACGCAGCTCGGGCCGCTGCTCAGCGACGAAGGCCCGCTGCAGCAGGCCGCGGCCTGGCTCGCCACCCGCGACCGCAGCCACTACTGACCCGCACGCTGCGGCAGGGTCTTGCAGCAGCGGAATCCCAGGTGGTAATTGGCGTGGCTGTGTGTGTCCATCACACGTGAGCCGTGCCAGAACGGCGCGCGCCAGCGACACCAGTCTTCATGCGCACGGTAGGCGTCGAAGACGAACCAGCTGCCCTTCATCTCGGTGACGCCGAGTTCGACGCTGCCCAGGCTGGTCATCTGCGACGGGTCCAGCGGCAGGTTCATGTGCTCGGCGGCATTGCCGTTGAGGTCGTAGACGCCCAGCGGGCTGCGGCAGTCGGGGAAGGCGCCGGTCGGATAGGTGTTCGAGCCGCAGGCGTTCCAGCCGCCGCCCTGGCAGCCCGGCGTCTTCTGGCTGCCGGTGGCACAGACGCCGCTGCGGTAGGCGGGGCCGTAGCTCCAGCGCTTGTCGGCGGCGTGCGCGCGGTTGTTGGCGTCGCGCATGCGGTTGACGGCGAGGCTGTCGCTCACGCCGCGCGCCAGGTCGAAGCGGTAGTCGGGCGGCTGCAGCGCGCCCTGGCAGGCGCCTTCCCATTCGTGCGCGTCGCACAGACGCTTGCCCATCGCGGCGCAGATCTGCGCCGCCTCGCGCGCCTTGACCCAGACCACCGGGTAGGCGCAGGGGATGTCTGGAAACTCATACTGGTCGATGCAGGTGCGGGCCTCTTCGGCGCGCTGGCGGGCAGGGTCGTACAGCGGCGCCATGTACGGGCCGCCGCAGATGCGCGCAAAGGCCTGTGCGTTGCCGTCTGGCGGCGCGAGCGCGCGGGTTGCGCGGCATTGTTCGGGCGTCAGCGGGTGCCGCGAGATGGCCGGGTTGCCCTGCCCCATGACACCCGAACGCTCCATGATCGAGCGGATGCGCTGTAGCGTCGCGTCGTCGAGGCCGTGCACCTGCTGCAGATCCTGCAGCAGCGCCGCGTTCTGCTGCTGGAACGTGGGGCCGGGCGCGGCGGCGGCCAGCAGGCCACAGGCTGCCACCAGCATCGCACGGTGGACCCAGCGTCTCATCGTGCGGCCTTTCGTCGCGTGAGGTAGAAGAAGTCGCGGTCGTCGGGAAAGCTCAGGAAACGCGGCATCGGCGCCGCGCCCAGGCTCTTGTCGAGCACTGCCATGCCCGGCACCAGATGCTCGACACCGAGTTGCGCACCGCTGCGCGGGTACAGCGCGAGATAGGTGTGCTCGAGCGCGTTCATGTCGAGGTGCATCGCGTAGTCGCAGCCGTAGGCCAGGAAGACACGCGACATCGCACGCGGCGTGGCGCTCGAGAAATAGCCGTAGACCAGGAAACGCCGGCCGCCATGCGCCACGATGCACGCGCCCGCCCGCAGCGAGCGCAAGCGCTCGTCGGCCGACCCCGACCAGTTGCCCACGCCCCATTGCTCCACGGTGCGGCCGGCCACCGGCGTGCCATCCGCCCCGGGCTCGACCAATGCCATGCCGTTCTGCCGCGCATGGCGCAGCGTGCCGACACGCTGCGCGTCCTCGTTGCGCCAGGTCGCCAGGCCGACCGTGCCGTCATGCTGCACGGACAGTGTCGCCAGTCCCGGCTGCAGGCGGCTGAAAACGACCCCCTGCTCGATGAAACCGTAGTGGCTGCCGTGGTTCACCGGGGCCAGCGGGCCATGGCGGAACGCACCATGCTCGCGCTTGAAGCCGCCAGTGAACGTGGCGACGACCTGCTCCAGCAACTGCGGCTGCAGCATGCCGGTGCGCACTAGGGGTGCGGCCGTGTCGAAGCCGTCCGGCCCGGGCAGACTGTCGTCGCGCTGCGCCGGCAGCACGCGTGCCGACCAGCCCAGGCGCGGGTGCTCGGTGCCGAGCGCAAAGCCGAGATCGAAGGCACCGAGGTCGAACGCGACGAGGTAGGCCAACGCCGCGGACTCGACCGTGTCCAGGCCGTCGGCCAGCGCGCCCGGCGGCGCTGCGCTGACCCAGACGCCGTCGAGCCCCGCTGCGCCGACCCAGCGGCCCGGCAGCAGTGTGCGGCCCGGGAGGGCCAAGGCGATGCCGAGGCCGCCAGCCAGCATCGCGGGCGGCGGGCCCGCGGCGCGCAACCGTGCCGCCGGCGGTGCCCCCGGCGGCGTGGCGCTGTCGGCAGCGCCGACCCCCTGCGCCGAGGCCGCACGCTCGGCAAAGGCGTCGCGGTAGAACTCGTTCTTGACGAAGCCGATGATCTGCTCGCCGCGCCAGACATGGTCGCGCAGGAACTCGGTGGTCGCCTCCAGCGCGCTGCGGTTGCCCGGCACGGTATTGCGCACGAACAGCCGGCCGTCGCACAAGGGCGCGTAGGGCAGGCGTGCGCGCGCCGCCTCTGCCAGCGCCTTGCCGGGCCAGACGCTGCAACGCACGGCGACGCCGCCGCGCGTGATCAGCAAGCTGCCCGGCGCAGCGGCATCCAGCGCGATGCGCTGGCCTGGCGGGTCGGCGTTCTCGAGGTGAACGCTGCGTGTGCCGCGGCCGTCGGGCGACGGCAGCGACAGCAGCAGCCAGGCATTCGCCGTCGGTGCCAGCTGCGTCAGCACCAACTCGCCGGCAGCGCCAGGCAAGGCCACACGCTCAACCTGCCGCGCCGCCTGCAGCGCCATGAACGCAGCGTCGCCGGCGGCCGTGGCGCCCTGGCATGCCGCGGCCAGCGCCAGCCACGCGATGGCACGGTGGCGCCTCATCGCAGCACCAGCAGCAGGGTGGCCACGGCGACGCCGAAGATGCGGCTGATCGGGTCGCGCAGCGCGAAGGCCACCAGATCGTCGCGGATGCGGCCGCGGTGCGCCATCAGCCACATGTGGCCGATCCAGACAAGCAGCAGCGCACTCAGCAGCCAGACCGTGAGATGCGGCGCCTCGGGCGCGGCGACCACGGGGTACAGCGCCAGCAGTACCACGGCGATGCCGTCGGCCGCCGTGCCGAGCCCGGCAATCAGCACCGCGTCGCCGACAGCGTAGCCGCGCACCCGCCCCAGCGGACCGAGGCCGGGGCGCAGCGTCACCAGCTCCGCGTAACGCTTGAGCAGCGCGAGGCCGAAAAACAGCGCCGTGCTGCACACCAGCAGCCAGGGAGACACCGCGACCGCCACTGCCAGCGCACCGGCGTAGATGCGCAGGCTGTAGCCCACCGCCAGCACCAGCGTGTCGACGATCGGGTACGTCTTCAGCCGCATCGTGTAGGCCAGCATCAGCGCGACATAGCTGGCGAGCACGCCCACGAACGAAGGCGACAGGGCCAGCGCCAGCAACGTCGCCGCCAGCCACAGTGCCGGCACGAGCAGCAGGCCATGCAGCAGCGGGATGCGGCCAGAGGCCAGCGCACGTGCCTTCTTGTGCGGGTGGCGCCGGTCCGCAGGCAGGTCGAAGAGGTCGTTCAGCAGGTAGACGCCCGATGCCGCCAGGCTGAAGCTGACGAAGCCGAGCAGCGCGACCAGCAGCTTCGGCAGATCGTAGAGCTGGTGCACTGCCAGCAGGGGCACCAGCAGCAGCAGGTTCTTCAGCCAGTGCTGCGGGCGCGTCGCGCCCAGATAGTCGCGCCAGCCGGGCCGGCCGTCGCCGAAGTGGCGTTCGACTTCGGCGACACCCGCGGCCGCCGCCGCCAGCTGCCGCGACGGCCTGACGAGCAGTGCGCGGCGCGCCGCGGCCCAGACCGGCAGGTCCCGCCGGCTGTTGCCGACGTAGTCGAAGCCACGTTCGCCGAACTCGGCGACGAGGCGGTCGCGCTTGGCGCAGCCGGACAGGTTGAGCCGGCCGTCGCTGGCCAGCACCGTGTCGAACAGGCCCAGCTCGTCGGCCACGGTCTGTGCGATCTGCGCATCGGCGCCGGTGGCCAGAACGAGGTGGCGGCCCGCGTGTTTCAGCGCGCGCAGGTGCGCCACCAGATCGTCGGCCAGAGGCAACACCGAGACGTCGACCGACGCACGCAACGCCAGCTGCCGTTTCAGGTGCGCGCGCCCGCCTGCCAGCCAGGCCGGCAGCCGCAGCAGCTGCAGCGGCTGCCGGCGAGCCACGTCGAACAGCGACTCGACGAGCGTGTCGGTGTGCAGCAGCGAGCCATCGAGGTCCACCACCAGCGGCACCCCATTGGCCTGAAGTACGGGCGCGCTCAGAAGAGCCATTTGGCCAGCGCCAGAACGCCGTGTTTCCACGGCACACGGTGTGTCACGCCGCTGCGGCCGCGGAACTCGGCCCGGTGAGCCACGTACCAGTCGTAGTTGCGCCGCAGCGCGTCGCGGTTCGAATACCGCGGCGTGAAGCCGAGCCGGCTCTGCAGCCGCGCAATCGAGACCTCGCTGTCGTGGGCGGCGGTCTCGTAGATCCAGCGGTACAGCGGCGACAGGTGCAGCGATTCCAGCAGGCGCAGCAGCCAGACTGCCGGGCGCTGCGGCAGCGCGACGACGTGGCGGCCATGGCCGGCGCGGTCGAGCACCGACTGGAAGTTGTCGCGCATCGTGCCGAACGCGCGCGCGCCGACGTTGAAGGTGTCGTCGACGAGCTCGCGCTCGCGCGTCAGGCACAGCCAGATCACCTCGCACAGGTCTTCGACGTCGAGCAGCTGGTAGCGGTTGTCGCCACGCCCCAGCACCGGAAAGCCGTGGCCGTCGCAGGCCCAGTCGTAGAGCAGCTCGAAGGCGCCCAGGCGTTCGGGACCGACGAAGCTCTTCGGCCGCAGCAGCGGCACGCACAGGCCCTGCTGGCGCGCCTGCGCGCAAAGGCGCTCGGCCTCGATCTTGGCGCTGCCGTAGGGGCCGACACCGTGCAGCGCGTCGTCCTCGTGGATCGGGCTGTGGTCCGGGATGCCGTAGACCGAGGTCGACGAGATGAAGACGAACCGTGGCAGCTGTCGCCGCAGCGCGGTGTCGAGCAGCAGCTGTGTGCCGCCGACATCGGTGGAAACGATCTCGGCCTCGCTCGCCAGCGGCAGCGCTGCGGCGCAGTGCACGACGGCCTCGACGCCGTCCATCGCACACGCCACCACAGCGGCGTCGCGGATGTCGCCGAGGATGGCCTCGACGCGGTCGCGTTCGGGGTAGTCGAAAGGCGCGATGTCCAGCGAGCGCACGCGCACCCCACGTGCCAGCAACAGCCGGATGAGGTTGATGCCCAAGAAACCGGAACCGCCGGTGACGAGACAGGCGGCGATCACCTGCGGCAGAAGCCGGCATCTGCCGGACGGCGGGGAGACATGTTCATCCAGCAAGCCTAGCCGCACTGCACCCACAATCGATGACCGGAGTCAACGCGAAGCCGTCTAGCGCCCCGCAATGGACTTCGAGCGCCGCGTTGCCTGGCCTCGGCCAGGTCCTTGCCCACCCCAACTTGACCGGGAGTCCGGATTGAACGCACCCGTCGTGACACGAAGCCGCTTGTACACCACCGCCGAGTTGGAGGTCCTCATCGACGTGATGGCAGACCAGGTGGCCTCGTGGTGTCGCAGTCGCACGGACCGGCCGCTGGTCGTGATAGGCATCCTACGACGCGGCGCACCGCTGGCCGATCGCCTGACCGAGCGACTCGTCCAGCGGCATGGCGTGGCGCGCCCGCTGCGGCTTGACTTGCGCGTCAAGCGCTACGCCGACGACCTGACGCTGATGCACCCGGAGACACGGCTCGACGAGAGCCCCCAACTCGCCGCCATGGATCTGGCGGACCAGCGCCTGCTGGTGGTGGACGACGTGCTCTATTCCGGTCACTCGATGCTGAAGGTGGTGGCGCACTTGGCGCAGAAGCGCCCGGCGGAGATCCGTGTCGCCACGCTGGTGGATCGCTGCGTCGCGCACCTTCCGGTGCATGCCGACGTGGTGGGCACACGGTTGCAGGTGGCGCCCGGCGCCATCATCGAATGCCACATACCACCTTACGAGCCGGAGTTCGATATCGAACTGGTGCAGACCGGGCAGCCTGCCTGAGGTGCCCGGGCCGAGCCACGGCTGTGCATGCCCGAAGCGTACCGTCGTCAACGCCGACCTCCTTGAGGCGTTTGCTGCGCCCGGGCTTTGAGCCCAAGGGCAGCTCACAAGGGTGCCGTCCCATACCGGCACGCCGATGGCGATCCGGACTTCGTAGAAGGCCCTGCGCCGACTGACCAAGACAAGCAGGCGGGTTGCTCGAGATCATTACCGGAACGATGAGGTCACTCACCGGCCCGGCACTCGCCAGCGAGCAGGTGCGGGGCAATGTGGTCGAGCGGGCGGCGCGAATCTGAAGACGCCTGGCCAGACGGCACGACACATCGGGTGATGCCGCCGCTGCAGGGCACACAACTGGCCATCAAACCGCCGCTTCACGGCGTCCTAATCGACAGACTCTGCGGCGTCAGGGGTCGACATGTTGAGGTCGCCGCCGCGAAGACCGGCCGTTCAATCTGAGCCGGATCGAATGACGGCTGTCGGCGTCGGCCGCGAACTGGCATTCCCGGCCACAACCGGACGCTCCTGATAGGCCGGTTCGGAGTGCTCTGTCCGTGATCGTTGGTGCGGGTGGCCCACGACGCCGTGAATGTCGAGACACCTCAATACGCGAGCAGCACAGTGACCAAAGCCCCGCCAAGTGCGAGGTAGACCGCGCAGGGCGCCAGCATGCGACGCAGGATTTCGCTCTCGCGCCCGGCCAGGCCGACGGTGGCGGCTCCAGCGACAATGTTGTGCGGACACACGATGTTGCCCACCGCGGCACCAAAGCCCTGTGCCGCGACAATCGCCGTCACAGGCAGCGCCAGCGCCTGTGCCGTCTGCGCCTGCAGCGACGTGAACAGCACGTTCGAGGCCGTGGCCGACCCCGTGACAAAGCTGCCCAGCGCACCGACAGCTGGCGCTACCCACGGCCAGGCTGGCCCGACGAACTGCACTGCCGCCTGTTCCAGCGCCCCGATAAGCCCAGCATGCAGCATCAGCCGCGACAGCACCAGCATCGCCAGCAGGGCCAGGGTGACAGGCAGCAGCTGTCGTGCGGACTGCGCCAGCGATGCGCCCACATTGCGCAGCGGCACACCCTGCAGCCACGCGCCGACCAGTAGTGCCGCCAGGAGCAGGGTTCCGGGGTGCGTGAGCGGCTGCATGCGCCCGCTGTAGCTGCCGAAGCCCTGCCACGAGATTTGCAGCCCGGACAGCAGCTGGGCCACGGGCGGGGAGAGCTTGGCCACGGCCAAGGCCACCACCAATGCCACCAGCACGCCGTAGGGTGCGAGCGCGCGCGCCAGCCCACCTGCCGCGCCGGATGGCCTAGCAGATGCGCTGGTGGATTCAGCGCCGTCCTTCGCAGCGCGGCGCAGTATGGTGATGAAGACCGCGCCGCCTGCCAAGGCCCCGCCCAGCGTGGCCAGTTCGGGCCCCAGCAGCGCTGCCAGCGCCAAGCCGGGCAACAGGAAGCCTGCCGCCGCCAACGCCGCCCAGCGCCAGCCGGGCTGGTGCCCGCTGGCTGCCAGGGTGCGCACGAAGAAGAACATCATCACGCCACCCAGCAGCGTGTGCAGCAATGCGGTACGCCACGCAATCTCGATGCCGTCCAGCCCGGTCAGAGCCACCTGGGCCAGCACGGGCGTGCCCAGCGCTCCGAACGAGACGCCCACCGCGTGACCCAACAATGCCAGCACGACTGCCGGCACCGGTGCAAAGCCAAGGCCCACCAGCAGCGGCGCTGCCAGCGCCACCGGCGTGCCGAAGCCCGCGGCGCCTTCAAAGAACAATGCCATCAGCCAGCCCACCAGCAGCGCCTGCATCGCCGTCGAGTCCGTCAGCTGCGCCAGGCCGACACGCAGTGTCTGAATCGCGCCGCTGCCTTGCTGCATGTGGTGCAGTGCCAGTGCCGGCCACAGGATCCACAGGATGGTGAGTGCGAGAAAGCCTCCCTCGGCCGCGACGCCGGCAAAGGGGAGCAGCGCAGGCAAGCCCGGTGCGGCGAAGTCGAAGACCGTGGCCGCCAGGACGCTGGCCAGCACCAGCGCCGCCAGCCCGGCGCGCGCTGCCGACCAATGCAGGCCCAACATCAAGCCCAGGATCAGCACGATCGGTGCCGCGGCGAGTACGGTAAGCAGTGTGATGCTCGGCTAGGTCTTGCACGCCAACAGGCAATGCGGCTGAACGACACCACCTGCATGCGGCCGACCCTCGGCCTCGATGCTGTCACGTGGGGCCTGCGGGATGTGTTCGTTCACGATAGACGATGGCTCTTAGTGACACCTTTGGAAGGAGTATCTTCGAGCCAACGAAGAGCAGTCAATCCGGGATCTTTGTGCAGACCCCTTGAGCCGGGCCGGCTCAGCGCGGTGAGACCCAAAGCAGCAAGCGCTCGCAGCCGAGCTGAAGGCGCTCCTGCAGCGCTTCGCTTTGCGCCAGCGTCTGCGCATCGCCCAGCAGACGCAGGATGCCCGGCGACAGTGCGTCGGGCGCCGGCATGGCCGAGCCGCTGACCAGGACCGAGATGACATGCTTGCCGAGCGTGAATGCGGCCTCGAGTCGGCTGCGAACCCAACCGCAGCATGTCGGCGGAAACGCTGCCCGGCGGGATCTTGATGTCGCCGGACACAGTGATCGCCGCACGCATGCGACATCCATCTTCCCCAACCGTTGGGTGTGCGACCGGAAAGCGGCCGGCCGCCAATGACGGCAGTTGGCCATTGGATAGCTATCCATAACGGCCACAAGCCGACCTTCCCGGCGCCCTCCGAATTCTGGCCACGGAGCGCCCACGAATGGCAGGTTTTCGGCGATGAACCTGAACCGCAGATTGGCTGGACCCGGCCAATTGCCGACGGTCATGGTTGGCTGCTCTGGGGGCTCCAGAGTCTCCAGCGGCACCAGCGCGCTTCAAGCTAGTGTCCTGTCCCGCTGATACGTGAACAAAGTCGATGCAACTTTTCCAGGATGGAGTCGGCTGTGGCGGTCCACCGAAAGGGCTTGGAGTTGACGTTGTGGTGCGCGACGAATTGATCGAT
>Ga0105090_10000811_pt1 | contig 16084 bp, 15 predicted proteins | sample PPLLak3March2015_FD_79110 | JGI IMG/M metagenome (GOLD analysis project Ga0105090, IMG submission 79110) | Freshwater sediment microbial communities from Prairie Pothole Lake near Jamestown, North Dakota, USA - PPLs Lake P7 Core (1) Depth... | ecosystem: Environmental > Aquatic > Freshwater >... | reverse complement strand
TCCCGTTCCTCGGCAAGCCAGCCGGCGGTATGCAAGAAGAAGTCGGTGTTGCCGGGGAAGTTGAAAAACGCATTGGTGGCAAAGGCGGAATTCCCTACAACCACGATGGCCGGCCTGGGTTTGCCTTCCTCCGGAGCCTTCTTGGGAGCCAGTGCTGCGGCGAGGGGCAATGGACCCTTCACATCTTCCTTTTCGTTCAGACTGACGACCCGGCCTTGCATGTTGGTTTCGGCCCAGCTGTTCGGGGATGTCCGTGCCAGCGGCACGTAGTCCCAGTCTTTCCCGGTTTGTTCATCGAAGGTCAAATGACGGGAGAGGGGAAAGAGCACCGCAGCCGTCAAGTCCTGTGTAATCTCATGTTCCGTGAATGTGCGGACGAGCAGGGCCGTGAGATCGCCTTGAGCCAGTCGATCTTGGAGATCAACAAGCACCCCCGGGCCCAGGCCTAAGCCATAATGCGCAAGCAAGGGATCCAGCTCGGTCTTCGTGTCCGGGTCGATCATCAGGAGCAGGTGTCCGCCCTTATCGACATAGGCCTGAATACGGCTTTGTTCTTCCGGGATTACCTGGTTGCGCGGACCGGCGAGGATGAGCACGGCAGTGTCGTCAGGAACCGCCGAGTCTTTCAATAGTGACAGGGTGCCGATGTCGTAACCCTGTTTGACCAGCGCTTCTTTAGCCAGGGACAGACCGTTACGTTCCTTGTCCTCCAGGCTGCGTTCGCTGTGGCCTTCTAAGAAAACGATACGTTTCTTGGCGGGCTTGGAAATGCGGAGCAGCGCGCCGGTGAGTTCGACTTCCGATGGACTGGTGACGCGAATCGTTTGCCCGTTGCTTTCGAAGATGGCCGTGTCGGTCCGGAAGATGCCATAGTTCTGTGCGAGCTTCGGTTGCCGTTCCGGATCGATAAATTCGACGGTGAGTTTGTTGGAGGCCTGGCGATAACTCTCAAGCCGCTCTTTGTAGCCGGTATATCCGGGGTCTTTCTCCCGCGTGAAGACAGTGATTTTCACATCCTGCGGCAGGCTGCGGAGCACACGATAGGTTTGTTGCGCAAGGGTGAAATTCTGGTTCTCCGAGAGATCCCACCGGATCGAATGGCGCGATGCCAGAAAGTTGACGATCACGAGAATTGCCGTGACCAGCAGGATCATGAGGAGGCTGTTCGCACCCATATGGGTCGAACGGCGACTGGAAAATGCTTTGACGGCATCGAAATGCAGGATGAAGAAGAGAATCAGGCACAGGAGCGCCACTGCCTCCGCCACAGTGACGGCCCACAACAGGTCTGGGCTGATGCTGTAGGCGATCAGGCCGGCGACAGCCAGCACGGTTCCGATGATCCCGAGCGGCAGTACTTTTAGACTCATTTCCACCTGGTCGATTCCACCACGCGGTGGGTGAGAAAGAGCATGAAGGCCAGGCTGCTGAAGAAGTACACCAGATCTTTGGTGTCGATCAGGCCGCGGACCAGACGATCGTAATGGTCCATGAACGAGACATACGAAATGATTTGCCCAAGAGTTGTGTCGCCCAACAGCGCGCCCAAGCCGGAGATCAACCAGATGAGCAGCAACATGCCGAAGCTGAGAAATGCGGCGACGATCTGGTTTTCCGTGATGGCGGAGGCGAGCAGGCCCACTGAAATAAAGAGGGCGCCGAGCAAGGTCATGCCGAGATACCCGGTCCAAATCGGGTTCCAGTCGAAGTCACTGAAAAGCATCAGGACCGTCGGCACGAGGCCGGTCAGGCCGAGGAGGCTCAGGAAGACAAGAAACACACTGACGAATTTTCCGGCCACAATCTCATTGATGCCGATCGGCGAGGTCATCAGAAATTCGAAGGTGCGGAGTTTGCGCTCTTCCGCAAAAAGCCGCATCGTCAGGATAGGCAGAATGATAAGGAGCACAAACCGCATGCTGGCGAAGAGATTCCGGAAGACCAGATCGTTCAAGTTCAACTGAGCCTGGCCGCCCTGCATTTGCATGATCTGAATGGCCTGATAGCCGGCGTAGACGACATAGAGATAGGACAAGAATCCGAAGATGAGCAGAAAGATGGCTCCGACCACGTACACCACAGGGGAGACAAAGTAGCCGCGCAGTTCTTTGGCGATCATGGCCTGCACCGGAGTCATGAGGGTATCTCCTGCGTGGTATTAGGAAGTTCGCTCACCAGGTCGGCTTGGGGCGCCATACCGTCTTCATGTCGGGTCAGTTGCAGGAACACGTCTTCAAGCGTCATGGAGATCGTCCGCAATTCAAGGAGCCCCCACTGGTTCGTGATAATGAACCGGGCGATCTCATCGCGTTTGTCCTGACCCAGTGCGCATTCAAGCAGGAAGGTGCCGGTGGCCTGTCCCGGGAACACATTCAGAATGCCGGAGATGGACTGGAGCTTGGCCAGGCAGTTCTCCGGTGGTGCCTTGATCGTGACGGAGATTTTTTCAGAATGCCGGAGTCGCGCCGAGAGCTGATCGGGAGTGTCTTCTGCGACGATCCGTCCGCCGCTGATGATCACGACCCGCTGGCAGACTGCCGTCGCTTCGGGAAGAATGTGGGTGCTGAGAATCACGGAATGCGACCCGGCCAGACTCTTAATCAAGTCACGAATTTCTATGATTTGTTTGGGATCCAGCCCGACGGTCGGCTCATCGAGGATCAAAACGGGCGGATCATGGAGGACGGCCTGGGCCAGTCCTACGCGTTGACGATAGCCTCTCGACAGGTTCCCGATCAGACGATGGCGGACGCTGCCCAGAGCTAATTTCTCAATGGATTGATCAAGTGCCGTTGTCAGATTCTTTCCGGCCATGCCGCGCATCCGGCCCACGAAGGTCAGATATTCCGAGACGGTGAACTCCTGGTAGACCGGGGGCGTTTCAGGAAGATAGCCGATTCGGCGCTTCACTTCGAGGGGGTGGTCGGCGCAATCGAAGCCTGCCACTTTGGCCGTGCCTTCTGTGGCCGGCATAAAGCAGGTGAGAATGCGCATGGTTGTGGTCTTCCCGGCGCCGTTCGGACCGAGAAAGGCCAGGACTTCGCCTTTGGCCAAGGAAAATGTGACCCGGTCGATGGCCGTGAGATTCCCATACCGCTTGGTAATGTTCTGAACGTCAATCATGAATATGGTATCGGGGTGATCAACTGTGAAGGAGTTTGCAGTTCACACGCACCGAACGAGCACATCGTCTTCACGGGTGGGATCTTACTGAGTCAGCCTGGTTCAGTCAATACGGGCCGGCCTAGACGGCTTACTGCAGGGGTAGGCGCAATTCGCAATCTTTACAGTTGGGGAGTGACCTGCTAAAGTTTTTCGCCGCGTGCTCGAATATTTTATGCTGTTGGCTTGATCATCGTCAGACTATTTTCTCTTGAAGGGGAGGTATGTGTGAAACACATCGCGTTGAGAACGATCTTGGTGGGGAGTCTGCTCGTGTCTGGGGGCTGTGCGGGCAAGGGTGAGACGGTGCCGCTCAACGTGGGGAGCAAGCCGTCCGCCAAGCCAGCTGCTGAAGCTCCGGTCGGTGCCGTGAAAGTCGTCGTGACCCCGTTCCTGGACGATCGATCTGACCGTACCAAGCTGGGGACCCGGCATTCGCTCTGGGGTTCAGACGTGGCCTATACGATCAAGAGCGGGACTGTCGGAGAAGCCACGGCCAAAGCCCTCGCCGACTATCTCACCCGCAAGGGGTGGCGAGCTCAGTACGTTTCGTCTGTCAGCCAGGCAGGGGGCGCGGATGTGGTGATCTCAGGGAAGATTCTTGAGTTGTCGGCTGACGCGCATGGAGCAATCGGGTCTACGGACATCACCGCGAAAAACAAAGTGACCTTTCAAGCCGCCAACCAGAAGGACGGAAGTTCAATCACCAGCACGAACAGCCATACCGGGACCTATACCGTCTTCTGGTACGCACCGGAGGATGGAGAGGAAATCCTCAACGAAGTCCTGGAGCGGAATTTTGAGAAATTCGCCAGTCAGACCAAGTTTGACGGGGCAGCGTTGCGCTTCCGGTAATCAACGATTGGGCCGGGAAGTCGACTCCAGAGCCGGCTTCCCGGCCTCTTGGCAACCTGTTTGGCCGGTAGTGTCGTCGGGCTCCTGGTTGACTCCCCCCCCACTCTCCCTATATATAGCTTTACCGCTTAAGTCAGAAACATGCCGGTTTGTTCGTTTTTGTACCATCCGATTGTGACTTGAATCGGATTTCCCTCACTACCAAAGTAGGGAGGAGGGGTACTCAGTCGGTATTGTTGAGGTCGGCAACCCTCCCGTAGGCTGACATCTGTAGCCAGCATTCGTGCCTACAAGTGGAGGATCACAAGGAAGATGAAATACCAGATCTATAGCAAGCACGTCGGCTCACGCCTCTCCGGGGTCCTGTTGGCCGTCCTCTGTCTCTCTTTTGGGGCCTGCTCGTGGGTGCCGAAGGGGGAAGCTGGGCTGGATGTCGGCATTAAGGACCGGGGGATCGCCTCCTGGTACGGGGAGCAGTTTCATGGCAAGCAGGCCGCCAACGGGGAGCTGTTTGACATGCAGGCTCTGACCGCCGCGCACCGGACCCTCCCGCTCGGCAGCATGGTGCGGGTGGTCAATTTGACGAATGGCAAGCATGTTCGGGTGCGGATCAACGATCGTGGCCCCTATGTCAACGGCCGTATTCTCGATCTCTCTCAGGCCGCTGCGGTGAAATTGGGCATGGTGCAGAACGGGATCTCTGTGATTCAATTGGAAGTGATTGGAGACCGCCGTCCCGACTTTGTCCTTGCGGAAGAAGAAGCTCCCTCGACCCAGTCTGCGCTCCTCAGTATTCACCATCTCGACCCGTTGGCAATCCGGGTCCCCCCGGTGTCCACGTTGGGGCTCCCTAGCTCGTCATTGCCGCTTCGCCAACGCCTCCTTCCGACCGATGTGCTTCTGCAACGGCGGATCCGTCGTGTGCCCTCTTTCTTGGCTGCTGATCATACGGCTCATTCGGAGAATGTGACGCTGGTCATCGGGTAGCCACTGGCTTACGGCGGTTGACAGTGCCAGAAGGTCTCCTCTACACTGGGCCGTCAAAATTCAAGGGTAGATCACGTCCATTATTGATTTGAGCAAGAGGAGTCAGACGGCATGGCGAAGAAGACCGCAGCAGAATCCGAAGAAGCCAAGTTGAAGAAGAAACTCAGCACCAAGAAAGCCGACGACGGCGGAGCCGCGGTGCGAGCATTGCGGAAGCGGTTGAAGCGGGAACAGCGCCGCCGCCGATCCTTGGCCCTCAGGCAGAAACATGCGGCAGGGAAAAAGGCCGCGACCCCTGCCAAGTAATCTGTCTACCATGTGCGAGCGATCGTTGTAGGATTGAACTATGGAACACCCCCGTCAAGCATCCCCGTCCGCTGAGGCCTCCGACTCACTCCCTGCGAGCGATGAATTAGCCGACAAGGTGGCTGAAGACCTGGCGTTGACCCCTGCGGCATCGCAGGAAATGGTGGCCGCAACGGCTGACCAGGTCGTCCTGGAAGAAGAAAAAGTTAAGGACGAGATCGAGATCCAGATCGATCTGCTCAGCGACCCGGACTGGGTGGTGCGCCGTGAAGCCGTCATTACGCTCGGCGAAATGGGGGATGAGCGGTGCGTCGAGCCGCTGGCGCGGGCGCTGCGCGACGGTGACTGGCAAGTGCGCGAGGTGGCCATTGAGGCGCTCGGGCAGGTCGGGTCGCCCGCCGTCGAAATTCTATTGAAGTTGCTCCGCGACTGGGATGTGCGGAAGTATGCCATTCTGGCGCTCGGGAAGATTCGTGATGAACGGGTCCTGGACCCTTTGATGGTTCAGTTGCGGAACGACGAGTTTAAAGATGATGCGATCAATGCGCTCGTGGAACTCGGCGAGCCGGCGGTGCCGAAGTTTATCGCCGCGCTCAAGGACAAGGACGAGAGTGTCCGTCAGAGTGCTGTGTTGGGATTGGGCCGGATCAAGCACGGAGAGTCGATCGATCCGCTCATCGCGATGTTGCAGGATAAAGACTGGTTCACCAGACTGATTGCGGCGGCCGCATTGGAATCGATCGGTGATGACCGGGGGCGTGAGGCCATCAAGCCGTTGCTCAAGGATCCTGACATGGTGGTGAGGATGCGTGTCGAACGGATTCTGGCCAAGTGGAAGAAGCAGCCGGTGTCCCAGCCGGCGAACGCCTGAGTTACCGGTTCAACTCTTTGTCCAGCTTCAGTTGAATCTCGTCGAGCCGCTTTATCGGCATCGTCTTTCCCATCGAAATTTCTAAACGTACTTCCCGCATCGTGCTGGCCAGTTCACGAACGGTGTCGATGGCGGGATCGGCCTTTGCGCCTTTTGTCGAGTTCTCCAACAACGTCACTGCTTCCCCCAACTCCTTGGCCGCGTCCCCAAAGTTTCGATCGAACAGGTTGGCCTTCGCCTGCACGACCCGTGATTTTGCATCCACAAGCCCCTGGCGTCGCCGTAAATCACGTTCAATGCCCTGGGTGGTATCCAGGACATTGCGCGACAGCTTGGTGATCGATTGCTGGAGGTCTGACACGGTCTGTTGGAGCGTGCCGATCGGGCGCTGGCCGACATAATAGCCGGCACCGAATGAGGCGGCGATGAGGATCAGCATTCCGAGAAGTTTGAGCATGGGCCTCCGAATGTCTACGGTCGACGAGTGGTTCGAGTGGCTCGTGCGGTCTGTTGCAAGAGGCTGCCGGCCGCGGCAATACGCACTGCCTCATCAGAGTCCTGCAAGCCTTTCAGGAGGATCGGGATCACCGGACCAGACACCTTACCTAAGGCTTTCGCGGCCATGAGTCGCGGGAGCGGTTGCTGATCATGGAGTAGTGCCTGCAGCAGCGACAAGGCTTCCTTGTCGGATGTCGCGCTCAATGCCTGGGCGGCACTTCCGCGAATGGATGGGTCCGGGTTTCTGGCCAGATCGGCCGCGAGCAACAAGACCGATGAATCGCCGAGGCGAAGCAGGCTCTCCACCGCGCTTGCTCGCACTTGCAAGCTGGGATCTCTGGTGAGGGCTTGCAGCAGGGGGCGATTTTCTTTCAGCCCCAACCGGCCGAGGCTGCCGGCCGCCACGCCGCGCACCATCGCCATCTCATCGCCCAACGCGTGGGTGAGCGGCGCGACTCCTCCCGGGGATCCGAACTCGCCGAGCGCTCCTGCGGCAAAGGCGCGCACGGATGGGTTGGGGTCATACACAGCCTGACTGAGGACCGCCAGGCTCGTAGGCCGTTTCAGCCGACCCAGGACTCCGATTGCGGCCATGCGGACTTCAGCATCCGGCAAGGTGGCGGCGTTGGTGATGTCGATGAGCATATCGGTCTGGCCCATCTTATAGAGAGCCGCATAGGCAAAGATGGCCTCGGGGCCTTCTTCGGTCCGGCCGATTTCAATCAACCGCGGTTTCATCTCCATGACACGGGCATCGCCCAGCGCATTCATCGCCGCGATGCGGACGCCCGGCGCCTCGTCGTTGATCGCCCGTTTCAGCGCCCCGGAGCTGGCGGCCAATCCGGCCTTTCCGATCGCTTCGGCGGCGCGGGCTCGGACGAGCACCGAACTGTTCAGCAGGCCGTCTTCTAGCAGGGAGCCGGTTTCCGGAAGTCCCAACTCGGCCAGAACCGTATAGGCGGCGATGCGCACATGTTCTTTCGGATCGCGCACACGGCTGGTGATGAGGCTGAGCGCGAGGGGTCTGAGCAAGGTGAGATCGTCTGGTTGGCCCTCGGTCTTGATGCGGGGATACAGAGGGAGGGCTTCTTCACCGCGCCCGAGCTTGACGAAGCTGTGAAAAGACAACCGGAGCAGTTCTTTTGATGGCGTGGCATCCTTCGGCAGTGCCTGGAAACGTTGCACAACAGCCGGATAGTCGCCTGCCTTAAAAAGGGCAGCGATGTCTTTGTCCTGAACGGAAGCGGGGGAGTCGGCCGCCATGCCTTCAATGGGTGCTCCTAGTGCGAGGAGCAGTCCAATCACGGTTGCGACATACAATGCTTTTCCGGCGGTCCCCTGCACGTGATGTCGATGTCCTGATGAGCAGATCGTTACCATGTCGACGGCGTGCGGGCAGAGGCTCCGCTGTACATCATCTCGACGTAGTCTTTCACCATGCGCTTGGTACAGAACTGAGGGGCGACGGTCCGGATACATTCCTTCACCATTTGGACCCAGCCTCGCGGGGTGCCGTCAAGGTCCCGCTGATAGTAAAGGGGTACGATTTCTTGTTCAAGCAGGCGGTAGAGCTCCTCCGAGTCATGCGCGTCCTGTTCGTGCTGGTCGGTCGACGGCGCCATAGGGGTGATGCCCCATCCGTTCGCGCCGTTGTAGCCTTCCTTCCACCAGCCGTCGAGCACGCTGCAGTTGATGACCCCGTTCAGGGCGGCTTTCATGCCGCTGGTTCCGCTGGCCTCCAACGGGAAACGCGGGGTATTTAGCCAGATATCGACACCCTGTACGAGGAACTTGGCCATGTGCATGTCGTAGTCCTCCAGGAAGGCGACATGCCCGCCAAGCTTGTGGTCGTTGCAAAAATTCACCACTTCATGGATGAAGTAGCGCCCCGGTTCATCGGCGGGATGCGCCTTGCCGGCAAAGATGAGCTGCACCGGCCGCCAGTGATTCTGGAGGAGCCGCTTGAGCCGCTCGAGATCGCGGAAGAGAAGCGTCGCCCGTTTATAGGTCGCGAAGCGGCGGGCGAATCCCAGGGTCAGCGCCTCCGGATCCAGCAGGGTTCCGCGGGCGATGACTTGCGTGGATTGCAGATGGCCCTGAATCCAGCCGGTTCTGGCGCGCTCGCGGATGAATCGCATCAGCTTGCGCTTCATCGTTTTCCGTACCGCCCAGATTTCGCCGTCAGGAATGTCGCTCACCCGCTGCCACATCGCTTGCTCGTCGCAGCGCTCCGCCCAGTCAGGTCCGAGAAACTTGCTATAGAGCTGATTGAGTTCCGGTCCGATCCATGTCGGCGCATGGATGCCGTTGGTCACGCTCCGAATCGGCACCAGATCGGTGGCTAGTCCCGGCCACATATGCTGCCACATTTCGCGGGAGACGTGGCCATGTTCGCGGCTCACGCCATTGATATGGGCCGCCTGCCGAATGGCGAGGGCCGTCATGTTGAACCCAGGCCTATTCGATTCCGGGGTCTCCCCCAAGCGAAGAAATTCTTCGCGGCTCATGCGGAGCTGCTCCCAATAGCCGGCGAAGTAGCGGTCCATCAGGTGGTGGGGGAAGACGTCATGGCCGGCCGGGACGGGGGTGTGCGTGGTGAATACGGTGCTTTGCCGCACAAGTTCGCTGGCTTCGGCGTGCGTCGAGCCATTCTGGATAAATTCACGAATGCGTTCGAGCGTCAGAAAGGCCGAGTGCCCTTCATTCGCATGGAAGACGGTGGGGGCGATGCCTAACTCTCTCAGCACGCGCACGCCGCCGATGCCGAGCAGAATTTCCTGACACAGCCTGATTTCCTGATCGCCGCCATAGAGGCGCGCCGAGAGCGCCCGGTTCTCAGGTGTGTTTTCCGGTACATCGGTATCGATGAGATAGAGCGCGATACGTCCCACATCGACCTTCCATACCTGCGCGGCCACGGTCCGATCACCCATGACGACGGAAATCTTGCAGGGGGTGCCGTTCGGAGTGAGGGCCGGTCGAATAGGCGACTCCTCGCGGTTGAACGGGGCGTAAGCCGCTTCCTGCCATCCTTCGGGCGTGATCCGCTGGTGGAAATAGCCTTGCGGATACATGAAGCCGATGCCAACGAGGGGCACGCCCAGATCGCTCGCTTCTTTGCAGTGGTCACCCGCGAGAATGCCGAGGCCGCCGCTGTATATCGGGATGGAGATGTGCATGCCGAATTCAGCAGAAAAATACGCGATGGAGGGGCCCTTGGGCTGGCCATAGGTCTTGCTGAACCAGGTCGCGCTCCCAAGACGGTATTCGTCGAAGGTTTTCATGACGGCTGAGTAGTGCCGGAGAAATGTTGGATCGTGCGCGAGTTGCTGGAGGCGTTTCGGCTCCACTTCCGCGAGTAACCGGACGGGGTTGTGATGCGTGAAGTACCAGAGCGTCGGGTCGATCAGTTCGAAGAGCTGCCGGGCCTCCAGATTCCAGCTCCACCAGAGGTTTTGTGAGAGATCGGCCAGACGGAGCAGATTCTGGGGAATATGTTTGGGAACAGGGTTCGCGTTATCGACAGTATTCACACTAGCTCCTTTGCCTGAGGCGCGTTTCAGAGGTTAGAGGCGATCGGCTGAAGGCTGGCGGATCGGTTGAGCCGTGGCTAGGCGTGTCCGGTCTTGTGCCATGAGTTCCATTCGTCGGAGAATGCCACGGCGGCGTAGCGTTCGCCAAGGATTTTTGCAACTCGGTTCAGGAGCTTGGTAAGTTGTTGCAGTTCTGCGGGCGTGAGATCCCCGCGAAAGCGCGGATGGAGGCCCCAGCGGGTTTCCACTTCTTCGCCGCTCACGTTCGACATGAGGCTCACGAGCTTGATGTCCTGCCCCGTCGGACTTTTCTTGGCAGGCTCACCGTTGCCCGAGGTTTTTGCGGTTTGCTGGGTCGGGGTTGAGGGCGCGGCGGTAGGAGGCGCTTGTCCCTGCAGCACGGCGCTGACTGCGGGAATGATGGCACTCGCGCAGAGCGTGGCGGCAGCGATGACCTGGCCGTTCTGCGGGGCTCCCAGTGTTTGGGCAACGCGCTCGGCGAAAGTTTGAAACAGCTCGTTTTTCGTCTTCGAATCTTCGGTGATGAGGAATTTGTACTTCTCGTAGAGGTCGCGGCTTTCAGCCACGGCGTTGCCGACCGTCAGGACAATTTCCATCTGATCCGCATTGTTGCCGAATGCCGGCTCCAGCACGGTCTTTAATTGAGTGGTCACCGCGTCTTCCAGTCCGTTCATGAATTCCAATTGATCCTTGATCGGGATGTGCAGTGCCGTCAGCCGGTCGGTCAGGTTGAACATGACCTTCAGAAATTCAAGATAGATGCCCCACTCATCCTGACGCTTCAGCTTCAGCGCCTGTTCCGGGGCGTTGCGCTTCATCATCGTGACGGATTCGCCTGAGACGGCGAGCATGAGTTCGGCGAGCTGGCGAAGTTGCGCTTGGTATTCTTTGTTAGCGGTTCCCATAGGTACTCCTGTTCAAGGAACGCGATTATAGCGGAGGGATGTTTGGGGATGAAAGGGGTGGGTTCTAAGGAGTTATTGCCGGGGTATGGGTCCGCGCGAGCTTCTGAAACAGTGGGGGTGAGGCTGCGCCGCGCAAGCTGTCGATCGACTATGCGGCGGCGTGGTCGAGAGGTGGGCGCTGATCTTGCGTATCCATAATCATTGGCTGAATGGTCTAGGACAATCCCTATCGGCTTGTCATTTGTTTTCTGGACGTGTAGGGTTATTGTTGTCTCGTTGAGCTTCGACGGGTTTTTACTATGAATGAGCAGCAACTACTTGAACGTATTGTCGTGAATCCCCAGATTTTCGGGGGGAAACCGGTCATTCGCGGGTTGCGGATGGCGGTTGAGCATATCCTGGGGATGTTGGCGGCCGGAGAGACCACAGAGACTATTCTGCGCGAATATTCCTTCCTGGAGCCAGCCGATATCCAAGCCTGTCTGCTGTTTGCCCATCGTTCGCTTAGTGGTGAACATGTGCATGATCGAATGCCTCTGACTAAGTCTGCATGAAATTCCTCCTCGACGTCTGTTGCTCGTCTCGCTCTCTATCTGAATGGTTATCCGGGGTCGGGCACGATGTCCGGCTTGTTGGCGCGGACGATCCCTATGCTTCAGATGAGGCCGTATTGTCCCTGGCTCTTCGCGAAGAGCGGGTGGTCATTACAGAAGACAAAGATTTTGGGGAATTGATCTTTGTGCAGCGCCGTTCGCACCCAGGAGTGATCCGGTTTCTCGATATGCCGGTTCGAGAGCAGGTGGCGGCTATGGAAGAGGTCTTGCGAGACTATCGTGGTGAGCTGGAATCTCACGCCATTATCGTTGTCAGTCGTGGCCGTATCCGCATTCGTTCCTGAGGGTCCAGAGCTTAAGCAGCCTCTCTTAAAAGTGTGACATTGTTCAGCTCTGCCGGTGGTGTCAGCCTTCCCTCCACGCGCCCCTATAGTACCCTGTGTCTCTTGGAGTCAGGTATTCATCCAGTATGCATCTGCCACTCTTTCGGTGCTCGTTGAGAAGGGGTTCGGCGGTGTGTTATACAGCCCAGCCCGCTGATTGGTATCATGTCGCTCGGCTTTCCCCTGGCAACTCATGGAACGAGAAGTCAAAACATACGTCCTCAAACGCACTGACGATGACTTGGCGCCGCGCAAGCTGTCGATCGACTATGCCGCGGCGTTGAACTCGCAGCAGTTGGCGGCGGTGACGGCGGGTGAAGGCCCGTCGCTGGTCATTGCCGGAGCCGGCAGCGGCAAGACGCGCACGCTGGTCTATCGCGTGGCTTACCTGATTGATTCTGGTGTCGATCCCTCCAACATTCTTCTCCTCACATTCACCCGCAAGTCGGCGCAAGAGATGTTGCAGCGGGCGGGAGAGTTGATTGGCGCGCGGAGCGAGCGCGTCTGCGGTGGCACGTTCCATTCGGTGGCGAATCTGTTATTGCGCCGCTATGGCAGGTCGATCGGGGTGGAGCCGGGCTTCACGATCCTGGATCGCGGCGATGCGGAAGATTTGATTGCCTTGGTCCGGTCGCAGCTCGGGCTGAATGAAAAGGACAAGCGCTTCCCCCGCAAGGGGACGATCATGGAGATGATCAGCAAGAGCGAGAACACGCTTCGCTCGCTCGAAGAGATCATCCTCGACGAGTTCGGGCATTTTGCCGATCACATCGAAGATTTGAGCCGGTTGAAAACGGCCTATCAGGCGGCGAAGCGGCAGAAGCAACTCCTCGACTATGACGATTTGCTGGTGATGTTGCGGCAGTTGTTGTTGCTCGACGAAACGGCGCGGGCGACGATCTCGCGGCAGTTTCGCTACATCCTTGTGGATGAGTATCAGGATACGAACCGGCTGCAGGCTGAAGTGGTCCGGAAGCTGGCGGCCACCCATAATAATGTGATGGTGGTGGGGGATGATTCTCAGTCGATCTATGCATTCCGCGGGGCGACGTTCAAGAACATTATGGAGTTTCCGGCGCTGTTCCCTGGAACGCAGATCTACAAGCTGGAAGAAAACTATCGCAGCACGCAGCCGATTCTGAATCTGGCGAATTGCATTATCGACGAGGCAGCGGAGAAGTATACGAAGCGGCTCTTCACACGGAAGATTGACGGACCGCTGCCGTCGCTAGTGGAGGCGGCGGGGGAGAACACGCAGTCCCGCTTTATTGCGCAGAAGATTCTGGAGCTGCGTGAAGAGGGTGTGCCGCTGAGTGAAGTGGCGGTGCTTTTCCGCTCCAGCTTCCATTCCTTTGATCTGGAGATCGAGCTGTCGCGCAAAGGTCTGCCCTTCATCAAGCGCGGTGGAGTGAAGTTTATCGAGACGGCGCATGTGAAAGATCTGCTCGCGCATGTGCGGGTTATTGCGAACCCGCTGGATACGGTCAGTTGGAACCGGGTGCTGATGTTGGTGGAAGGGGTCGGGCCGAAGAAGGCGCACGATCTGTTGGCGGCGATTGTGAAGGGCGGTCAGCCGTTCGAAGTATTGCGCGGGGTGAGCGGCCGATCCGGCCAGGGGCTCAAGAATCTGGCGAATACGCTGGAGAGTTTATCTGGCGCGGATGATCGGTCGCCGTCGGAGCAGGTGAATCACATCTATGAGTACTATCTTCCGATTCTGAAGGAACAGTACGACGACTATCCCAAGCGCACGCGGGATCTCGATCATCTGCATACGATTGCCGAAGGCTATCCCGGGGTGAATGAGTTTTTGGCGGATCTGGCCTTGGAGCCACCAGATGGAAGTGCCTCGGGTGTGGATGCGCCCGGTCGGGATGATGAACGACTGGTGCTCTCGACGATCCATTCGGCCAAGGGCTTGGAGTGGCAGGCGGTATTTGTGATCTGGATAGTGGACGGCCGGTTTCCGTCTGTCTACTCGTTTGTTGCGGATGAGGATTTGGAGGAAGAGCGTCGGCTATTCTATGTTTCCGTCACCCGGGCCAAGCGCCATCTCTTTTTGACCTATCCAATTAACGTCTACGACAAGAGCAGCGGGATGCTGTTGTCGAAGCCGTCCCGGTTTCTGGACCATGTTTCCTCTGATTTGTTCGACACGGTGGCGTTGGTCGAAGAGGGCGGACGAGGCAATTGGGGTAGCTATCGCGATCACGACTATTAGTTCACTGGTGTGACGATTCCACCCTCTATCCTTTCTGAGGTCGCATGCACAGCTCCCTAATCCAACGTTGGTTCACTCTTCTCGTCGGTCTGACTCTGTTCTGCACGGTGGGAACAGGTGTGTCGCCGGCCGAGGAGCGGCCGGTATCGGGGTCGGCCCGGATGTGGGGGGAGATCATCAGCGGGGCGAGGACGCTGCGATTGCCCGTCCGCTTTCTGAAGGCCATGCCTCCGGACTTTGTGCAATTTGAATTCGACGATCTGCGCACCTATGCGGCTGAGTATCATCCGGGGGAGCACCGCATGGTGTTGAACCGGACGCTCTCGTTTCATGCCGCGGGGCGGGATGTGCGGCCGCTCACAACGATGACACCCAAAGAGCTGGAGGTCCTGTATCATGAGTTGTTCCATGCCTATATAGACTATCTTGAATCGAAGGAGGCTGGCGGGGCTTTGCCGGGTCCGGAGCGGGAGCTGATCACGTTTGCGCGTGAGATGCAGGTCTGCCGGTATCGGGAGGTGGCTATTACGCCGGTGGTCCAGCGGAGCCATGAGACGGAGGTCCGTTACCTATCCGATCCTGAGGCTTGGGAAGCGCTCAATGAAACATGGGCGGTGTTTGTCGGGTGGGCCATCTGGAATCAGTTGGAGATCGAAAAGAGGGGGGGGAGGTCTATGACCGGCTCCCTTCCACTCTCGGAAGAGTGGGTAGCGCGTTTCCGGCGGGCGATTGAGGGGGGTGAGATCCGAGGGTATTACGTCCCGCAAGATCCCGATGAGCGGCGGGTGACGCAGAAGCGTTTTCTTGCCCCAGGGTCGCAGCTTTCGCTGGAGGAAAGTCGGCGTCTAATGAAGCAAGTGCTTGGTTTGCCAGAAAAATTTATTGGGGCTGTCGAGAAAGCTGTCGATCAGACAAAAAATATTTCTGTGGGCCGGCCTTGTCCGGTCGCGACCTCATAAGGCGAAAAAAATGGCAGAGAGGTCATTTCTCCTCTTGACATGGCGCAACTTCGTCAATAGAATCCAGCGTTTCTTGAAATAGCCTTGTTCGCCAGATCAGCTGTTTCTCCTCCTCGATGAGGGGAGAGAGCTGTGTGCGGACAGGTTTACTCTAGTTTTTCAGTGTGAATGTGACGGGAAATCCAGTTGAGTTTGAGCTGGATTTTGTAGGGCGAATGTGCAGGCGAGTTGGAACGGGCAGGTACCCAAGTGGCCAAAGGGGGCAGACTGTAAATCTGCTGGCTTATGTCTTCCAAGGTTCAAATCCTTGCCTGCCCACCAGCGTAAGTCTGTTGGGTTGATGTGCATGACGAGAAGTATAGCAGGCAGTATCGGGTTGTAATCGCGACAGGACTGACAAAGACATTCGGGCGGGCGTAGCTCAGTGGTAGAGTTCCAGCCTTCCAAGCTGGCTGTCGTGGGTTCAAATCCCATCGCCCGCTCCATCGAATTGAGATGTGTGTCAGGGGTGGAATGCCGATGATGGACCGAAGTGCCCACGTAGCTCAGTTGGCAGAGCACGTCCTTGGTAAGGACGAGGTCACGCGTTCGATTCGCGTCGTGGGCTCCATGCGGAACTGTGATGGGCGCAGGGTGGTGAGTGATGAAGGCCGAGGCTTTTGATCCGGCGTTGATCACTATTCACTCATCATGTTTTTTTAGGGAGGACTGATTTATGGCGAAGGCGAAATTTGAGCGGAAGAAGCCGCATGTGAACATCGGAACGATCGGGCACGTGGACCACGGAAAAACCACGTTGACGGCCGCCTTGACCAAGGTGTGCGCCGAT
>Ga0105090_10000810_pt1 | contig 16095 bp, 12 predicted proteins | sample PPLLak3March2015_FD_79110 | JGI IMG/M metagenome (GOLD analysis project Ga0105090, IMG submission 79110) | Freshwater sediment microbial communities from Prairie Pothole Lake near Jamestown, North Dakota, USA - PPLs Lake P7 Core (1) Depth... | ecosystem: Environmental > Aquatic > Freshwater >... | reverse complement strand
CATCAACCGGTCAGGTCTTGAAGGGCGCGGCAAGCCTGGGGGAGTGTGACCCGCCGCGCCAATCGTACCGCGAGCCAGCATGCGCCGGCCCGCGGGCGGACGCCATCAGTTCGGCGTCACCTTCAACTGACCGTTCTTCTTGATGTCGACGACCGCGTAGGCGAATCCGGCGTTGTAGCCCGCCTGCTTCAGCTTGTGATAGGCCATCTCGGCGCGCACACCCGTCGAACAGTGGGTGATGATCCGCTTGTCCTTGGGCACCTCGGCCATGCGCGCCGCGAGTTCCTCGTCGGGGATCAGCTTCGCGCCCTTGATCATGCCGGCATTGGCTTCGTCGGTGTTGCGCACGTCGAGGATCAGCACGTCGGCCGGGGTGGCGGAGGCGAGCTTGATGAACTCCTCGTTGGGAATCGACCCGGGGCGCGGCTTCGGCACGTAGGCCACCTGCGTGGGCAGCGCGCCGGTGACGACCTTGTCCCCCGCGCCCTTCCATGCGTCGAACCCGCCGCTGATCACAGTGACGTTGGGCTGGCCCGATTCCTTGATGACACGGGCGACCTGCATCGCCGAACTGCCGTTGTCGCCGTCATAAACCATGATCGGCGCCTTGAGCTTCGGATTCGGGAAACCGGCCAGGGCCGCCCGAACCTTCGACGGCGGCACCGAGACGGCGCCGGGAATCGCACCCTCGGCGGCAGTCACAGCCGGCCGCGCGTCCACCAGCACGTGCGGAATGCCCTTGTCGATCCAGGCTTCCTTGAGATGCGGTGCGGCGATCACGCCGATGTTCCGTTCGAGCCATTCGGGATAGCCCTCGCGGTAGACCTTGACGTTCTTGTAGCCCAGCGCCTCGGCCTTGACGAGCGAATTCGGGCTCATCATGCAGGTCACGCCCTGGCAGAAGAAGACGATGCGCTGGTTCTTGTCGGCGGGCAGACGGCCGACGAACTTGTCCCAGGCCGGATACGGCAGGTTGATGGCGCCGGGAATCGTGCCTTCCTGCAGACGCGGCAGCGGACGCGAGTCGATCAGCACGTAGCTGCCCTTCGGACCCTGCGCGACCAGTCGCTGGACCTCCTCGTAATTCGAGAGCTTCTCCGGGGCGAGCTTGGCCGTGCCCTTGAACGAGATCTGTGTGGCGAGCTTCTGGCCGTCCTTCTCGACATAGTCGATGCGCGCCTCGCGGTTCTTCGGAATGTCGCGGATCGCCTCGGCGTCCTTGGTGGCGCCTTCGTAGCGGACCTTGAGCGTCTTCGGGTCGAACTTGACGATCTCCGTGCTGGCGTCGATCTTGAGCTGGATCGCCTGGCTCTTGAACGCGACGTTCTCGTAGATGCCCTGCAGCGCGTTGGGCTCCGCCTTGTGGCAGTTGGTGCAGACCTGCGGAATCGTGGGTTTCGCCGCCGGCGCCTGTGCAAGCGACGCCGCCGGAATGGCAGCGCAAAGCACCGCCACGCTGATACTGCGCATGATGACCATCAGTTCTCTCCTAGAGTGCCAATGCCCGATCGGCCGCGGCGCATGGAGTCACGCCCGCAGCCGACCCTACCGAAATTCGTTCTCGCCGCACAACGCAAGTCTCGAGAGTCGCTCGCTGTCCGTCGCGTGGTCCGGCTCGCCGCGTGCGCCCTCGCCCATCATCGCGATGACCCGCATCGCCCACCCGGGAACCTGCGGGTCGAACCGGTACAGGATCCACGTACCCTTGCGGCGCGAAACGAGCAGCCCGGCTTCGCGCATCGCGGCGAGATGGCGCGAGACTTTCGGTTGCTGCAACTCGAGCGCGCCGACCAGGCGGCACACGCAGATCTCGCGATGCTCGAGCAGCAGCGCGAGGATGCGGCGCCGCGTGCTGTCGCACAAAAGCTCGAAGAGCGAGCCGGTGCCGATAGCCGCAGCCGATGCACACGCACCGCTGCTTTCGCCAGCGCGGCGCGCATCGGATGCGGCTATCGCGATCATCCGTGCCTCCATGGTCAGGGCAATGCGGTCGCCTGCACGATCGCGCTGACCTGTCCGGCGTTGACCATCACCCAGCGCAGCGTGTAGCCCCCGACCAATACCAGCAGTGCCGGTACGATGGTGTGCGGTATCCGGTGCGTGAGTTCGAGCCCCTGCATCACGATCGGCACCAGCACGCCCACGACGACGACGATGCCCCAGAAGTGCATCGCGTAGGGACCGATGGTGATCAGTGCCGCCGCCTCGACGTGCGAGGCCGACGACATCAGCAGATTGGCGAGCAGCAGGCCCAGGAGGATCAGCTCGATCATGAGGAAGAAGACGTCGGCACGGATCAGGGAGTCGACGGTCTTCTTCTCCGGCAGCTGTGGGCCGAGCGGTTGGATCATCGCCGCGATCGCACCGCCGATCATTCCCTGTGGCGCCGGTCGGCGACCGGGCAGCGCGACCGACATGAGGTGCATCATCGCGGCACCTGACGACAATCCCGAGAACAGGAACAGCGGGCCGAGGATCGCGCTGTTCCACAGCGGCCGGGCGACCATCGTGTTGAGCAGGATGCCGGTGTAGATGCCGATTGCGATGCCGAGCACGATGTTCGTCCATCCGAGCGCGCTCAATCGTCCCGGCTGGCTCACGATGGCATCGGAGAGTTGCTGCAGCTTCGGCATCCGCTGCCCGAGCCACGGCCACACATCGGGCAGGCGGATGAGCGCAGAGACGAGCAGCACGGCATAGACGATGATCAGCACCCACGAGCCCCAGGACATCGGCGAGGTGACCTGGAACGTCGTGAAGATGCGCCAGACGTAGAGCCTGTGAGTCAGATCGAGCAGGAGGGCCCCCATGCCGAGGTTGAGCAGCATGAAGGCGAGCAGCGGAGTCTGCAGCGAGAAGAAGCTGCGGCTGTCCTCGCCCTTGGCGACGCGCAGCATGGCGAGGCCCGCCAGCACCATCATGCCGGCAACGACGCCGCCGACAAAGAGGTAGAGCGGGATCTCCCAGCTCCAGACCGAGAGCACGGGATCGATCAGCGGGTTGTGGCGGGTCGACGTGACTTCGATCATGGCTGGGCGCCCCTCAGGTCAGGTAGAAAACCCGCGGCTTGGTCCCCGCCTCGGGCAGGATCGTGTGGTACTTGCGGGTGCGCAGGAGATCGCTCACCTTGCTCTTGGGGTCGTCGAGGTCTCCGAAGTGCATGCAGTGCGTCGGACACACCGAGACGCAGGCCGGATCCTGGCCTGCCTTCGTGCGGTGGTCGCAGAACGTGCACTTGTCGATGTAGCCCGTCGGATGCACGAACCGGGCATCGTACGGGCACGACGCGATGCAGGCCTTGCAGCCGATGCACTTCTCCTTCGTCACCTGCACGGTCTTGCCGAACTCCTCGACGTGGCTGGCGCCGGTTGGACAGCAACTCACGCACGGGGGTTTGTCGCAGTGGTTGCAGCGCTCCGAGCGTATCTCCATCGCCAGGATCGGATAGTCGCCGCGGGTCTCGGTCGTGATCCAGTCGCGGCAGTAGCCTTCCGGGACATCGTTCTCGGTCCGGCAGGCGACGACGCAATCCATGCAGCCCACGCACAGGCGGGTGTCGATGACCATTCCGAAGCGTGGCATGTCACGCCTCCCTGACGAAGGTGACCTGGTTGCTGTGGATGCTGGTGCCGCCCATGAGCGGATCGGTCTTGTACGTGGTGAGCAGGCCCGCCGTGCTGGCTCCTCTCAGGTACGCGCTCGTCAGCATCTTGTTGGTGCTGCCGAAACCATGAGTCAGGTAGACACACCCCGGCCGTATCCGGTTGGTGGCCTTGACCTGCACCCGATTGCTGATGACGCCGTCCTGGTTCTTGAGTCGCACATACTGACCGTTCTTCAGCCCTTCCTTCGCCGCCACACTGATGTTCACCCATACCTGGTTCTCGACGACCAGATCCCGAAGGAGGGGATTGCTCTGTGTGCGACTGAAGGTGTGCACCGGACAGCGACCGGTGACCAGGCAGTAGTAGCCTTTCGGACCTCGCGGATGCCGTGTGTACTTCGGCACCGGGTCGAATCCCGCCTTGGCGAGCTGGTCTGACCAGAACTCGACCTTCTTCGACGGCGTGTCGAACTCGAGCGCGAGCCCCTCGTCAACCGTGATCGGCTTCGGCGTGCCCATGATCACGCCGTCCTTCTTCAACGTCTCCCAGCTCAAGCCGGCGTTTGCGACCCTTGCCTTGAGATACTCCTCCATGTCCTTGAACGGCATGCAGGCGCCGATGCCGAGCTTCTCGGCGAGCTGCTTTGCGATCCACCAGCCGGGTTTCTGATCGTGCGGCGACGCGACCACCGGCTGCCGCAGCGCGGCCCACCCGACGCGGCCGTATCCCGTCAACAGCTCGTCGTGGCGTTCGAGGAAGATCGACTCCGGCAGGATGACGTCGGCGTAGCCTGCCGTCTCGCTCGGGATGGTCTCGCAGACGACCAGGAGGTCGAGCTTGTCGAATGCCTTCAGCGTCTCCTCCCTGTTCGGCAGCGCCTGCAGCAGGTTCGTCGAGTAGACGAACCAGCCCTTGATCGGATACGGCTTTTCCGTCAGCGTCGCATCGCGGATGCTGGTAGTGATGCCTTCATCCGCGAAGGGATAGCGCGCGCCGTCGGATCCGTCGGCTTTCGGCCTGGTCGGTTTCGGGTACGGCGGCAGCGGGTAGCGGGGCACCTCCATGCCGGCAGCCAGGAACAGCCCACCCTTCCGTCCCCAGTTGCCCATGAGAGCGGACAGGAGGGCGATCGCGCGACTGCGCTGCGTGTCGTCGCCGTACCAGTTGACGCGCCGGCCGGGGTGAATGATCGTCGCCGGCCGACGGCCCGCGAACTCGAGTGCCGCTGCGCGGATCAGCGAAGCGGGGAGGCCGGTCTCCTCGGATGCCCATTCGACCGTGTACTTCTTGATCTCGGCGGCAAACTTGTCGAAGCCATGGCCGTACTGTTCGACAAAGGTCCGGTCATAGCGACCTTCGGAAACGAGCAGATTCATCCAGGCGAGCAGCAGCGCCATGTCGGTGCCCGGGGCGATCGGCAACCAGTACATGGCCTTGCTGGCGGCAACCGAAAACCGCGGATCGACCACGATGATCGGTACCTTGCGCTCCACGGCCTGCGCGAACTCCTGGACCTGCGAGTTGTGCATGTTCTCGCCCAGGTGCGAGCCGATCAGTACGAGGCACTCGGTGTTCTTGATATCGGTCGGTTCGGGCGAACCAAGACCAGTACCGTAGGTCAGCGCGAAGCCGGCGTCGCGGGGACCTCGGCACTGCGCATACGAGGGACCGGCGACGTTGATGACGCCCCAACTCTTCAGCACGTGCTGGAAGAAGCGCTGGCCGAACCCGTGGTTGAACAGCGCGAGCGACTCCGGGCCGTGCTGCGCCTTGATCTTCTGCATGCGTTCGGCGATGTAGGTGATCGCCTCGTCCCAGGTCACCGCCTTCCATTCCTGGTTGCCGCGCGCACCGACGCGGATCAGGGGCTTCCGCAGGCGGTCAGGATCGTAGTGCGCGCCCACCGCGCCCGTCCCGCGCGGGCACAGCCGACCGTTGCTCTGCGGATCCTTCGGGTTGCCCTCGAACTTCCACAGCTTGCCGTCGCGTACGTATGCGATGCCACCACAGCGCCAGAAACACATCTCGCAGAACGTGGGGATCTTGACGACGGTGCCCTTCGGCGCGTCGGCGGCGCGCGCGGCGCGCATGATCGGCTCGACCTGCGTCGCTGCGGCCACGGCGCCGAACGCGCCCGTCGTGATCTTGAGGAATCGCCTGCGTGAGAGTTGTTCCATTGCGGCCTCGTGTTACTGCGTTCCTGCAGCCGGGCGATTGCACGCAGTCACAAGGGCGCGCGAAGCGTGGCCGGGACACATGTGCACTTTGATACATGATCACGTACGCAAGATTGACACCGGTCACATTCGCTGCGGCGGATGTTTGCGCTGCGTCATCGAAGCGATCGCATGCCAGTGCAGAGCGGGCGTCTGGCGGCGGCATGCGCCGCGAGCCATATGCGCCTCACGTCATGTCACTTCGTTTGCGGAGGCGGATGCGCGCGTGTTCGCGCGCGGGGACTCCTCCCCGTGGTCCACCGGGGGCGCGTGCCCGTGCCGCCCGCGGACGTTGCTTGCCTAGAAGCGCGACCCGGTGATCTTCACGTCCGCCTCGGACCACGCTGCGCGAAAGCGGCGATCGACGTCCTTGGCCGCCTCGTTGCGTCCCTGCGTGCGCAGGCTGCGCGCCAGCCCAATCAGCGACCAGCCGTTTTCCGGGTAGTGCGCGAGGTCCTCGCGATACGTGCGCTCCGCGTCGCCGGCCCGGTTGGCGGCAAGCAGTGCGGCGCCCAGCGCATGCCGCGTCGGCGCGAGCCACAGGTGCGGCTCGTCGTAGGTCAGCGCATCCTCGAGGGCGACCGCCTGCTGAAGGGGCGCGACCGCGTCGGCAAAGCGGCGCTCGGCCGCCTCGACGTCGGCGCGCAGCGTGAGTGTCGCGATGCGCGCGAGCACGGCCGCGGCGTTGATGTTCTTGATGCGCGCGCTGCCGAGCGCGGGATCGGAGACGAGGCGCTCGACGCGCGCGAGCGACTCGCGCGCCTGCGCGACCTGCCCGGTCCGCGTCTGCGCCGTGCCGCGCGCGTAGTGCCAGATCGCCAGCGCATAGGGCTCGGCCACATCGGGCGGGAGCGTGTCCTTCAGGAGCTCGTTCCAGCGCCCGAAGCGCACCAGCGCGTACAGCGGCAGCAGGTAGTAGTGCTGCAGGATCGCGCTGCTGCGGTCGCCCGGCTTCGGGCCGCACGCCGCGGGCCACGCGGCGCGCGCGGCTGCGATCGCCTCCGCGGAGCGACCCTGCATCGCCGCGGCCGCCCACAGGAAGTGGTGGTTGTGCGCGACGTACCCGACGCGATAGGCGCCCTGCGCGTCGACCTGCGCGAGGTAGCGCGCGTCCGCCTCGATCGAGCGTCGGTTCGCCGCAGCTGCGTCCGCGTAGCGCCCCACGCGCATGTAGACGTGCGCGGGCATGTGCAGCAGGTGCCCGGAGCCGGGCACCAGCGCGACCAGGCGCTCGGCTGCGGGCAGTGCGGCATCGGGCTGCCGCGACGACTCGTAGAGGTGGACCTGATAGTGGAGCGCGCCGGGGTGGGCGGGATCGCGCTCCACCGCACGTGCGAGCAGCGCCTCGATCGCCGGCGTCCAGGGTTTCGCGCGGCCGTCGGCTTCCCACCAGTCGTAGGGGTGGAGGTTCAGCAGCGCTTCCGCCGCAAGCATCTGCACGTCGGCGTCGTCGGCATGGCGCTTCGCCAGCGCCTGCATGCGCGCGGCGTACGCTTCCTCGTCGATCGGACGACCGCGCGGATGGCGCGCGGCAAGCGCCTCGATCAGGTCGCGGATCTTCGGCTTGGCGCTCTTCGAAAGCGCGGCAGCGCGCGCCAGCGCGGCCTCCACGCGAGGCGCGTCGGCGCTCGCCATGTCGGCATTGATGCTCGGCCCGAGCGCCCAGGCGAGCGCCCACCAGGCAGCGGCGCTCTTCGCGTCGAGCATCACCGCCGACTCGAACGAGCGCGCGGCCTCGGCCGGGTTGAAACCGAACGCGAGCACCATGCCCTGGTCGACGTAGCGCTGCGCCTTTGCGTCCGCCGACGCGCCGGCGAGCGTGTAGCGCCCCATCCCTTCGAAGAGCGGCGCCAGCTTGCGGGCAGGGTTCGCAGCCTGCGCCATCGCGGCGGGCGTGGCGCGCAGCGCCGCGGCGGACAATGCGGCGAGCAGCGCGCGGCGGCGGGAGGGCCTCATCGGTGCCAGGGTCGCGCACATGCAAAGGGCCGGCAAGTGCCGGCCCTTTGCGCGGCAATTGCCGTCACTTGCCCGTGATCGTGTAGAGCACCATCGTCTTGATCTCCGCGTCCGACGCGGCGATCTTGGGATGTGACTTGCCTCCCATCGACTTGCCGTCCTTCAGCGCCGCGGCGACCTTGTCGGCGGCGTCGGCCTTGTACTTGCCGCCGATGTCCTTGAGCGACGGCCCCATCTTCGCGGTGTCGGCGGCGTGGCAGGTGCCGCAGCCCTTCGACTTGAACAGGTCGGCGCCGCCCTGGGCGGCGGCGGCGCCGGCGAGCGCGAGGCTTGCGACGGCAGCAAGGGCAGTCAACGTTCGTTTCATGCGGATATCTCCATGGGGTTGAGGGACGCTCCGTCGTCGTTCGCGTCGTTCAGCTCTTCGGCTTGGGCGCGGGCGCCGCCGCCGCCGGCTTCGCGGGCGCGGCCGGAGCCGCGGGAGCCGCCGCGGTCTTCGGCGCCGCGTTCAGGTTCATCTCCGGCCACGTGCGTCCGTGGCAGGCGGGGTTCGAGCAGAAGTTGCCGCCCTCGCGGCCGAACTCGAGCTTGCCGTGGCACATCTGGCAGCTGTCGTCGATCTTCGTGCGGTGATCGTGCATGAAGTTCGGCTCGTTGTGCGACGGCGGGGGCGCAAGCCCCACCGCGACCGTGGAGGGCACCGAGCCCTTGCCGTTCTCGACGATCGCCTGCGGCAAGTTGTGGCATAGCGTGCACTGCAGGCGGATCGCCTCGCCCTTGTCGTTGAAGTGCTTGCCGTCGTGGCAGCGGAAGCACCCGGGGAAGTTGTTGTGCGCGGCGTGATCCGGGAATGACTTCCACGTGAACTTCTCGTCCTTGTGCCCCTGGACCGAAGTGGCCAGCAGGATCTCGCGCACGGCCTTCTCGAGCCCGGCCTCCTTCTCCCTGTCTTCCGGCTTCGTCTGGAACTTCGCCCGCGCGGCGGCGATCGCCGCGTCGATTTTCTTCGAACGCTCCTCCAGCGTGCCGTGCAGTTCGCCGACGGCGTCGATCAGGCCGACGGCGCGCGCCTTGGCCGAGGGCAGGCTGCGGTCGATGCGGCCGGAGGCGATCGCTTCGTCAACGACGTCCGCCGGGTTGCGGAACGGGTGCCCGACGGCGTTGTGGCAGTCGAAGCACTCCATCCGCCGCGGCTGGAACTTCGACAGCTCCGCCTTGGTGACCTTCGACTCGGCATCGAGGTAGGTGACCTTGCTGCCGTCCGGCTTGCGCACCTGCACCCACGGGATCTCGCGGCGCTGCGGGTCGGTGGAGATGAACTCGACGTCGTTGTCGATGTGCCAGTGGATGCCGGAGGCCTTCCACTCCGGCGCACGCTTGATACCCGCAGTCGTGTGCAGCTGCAGCCGATAGTCGGTCTCGCGACTCGCGGCGTCCGTGGCAAAGCGCTTGCGCACGACGACCTTGTCGTGGTGCTCGTTCTGCGGCCAGTGGCAGGCCTCGCAGGCCTCGCGCGCCGGGCGCAGCGTCGAGCCGTGGGTTGGGCGTTCGTAGCCGGCAATCATGCCCCACAGCTCCTTGAAGTGGGTCGGCTTGAGCGTCATCAGGTGCAGCGTCGAGGTGCGCCCCATGTGGCACTCGACGCAGTTCACCCGCGCGTGCGAGGCGTTCGCGTGGTTGATCGACTCCTCGGGGTGAACGGAATGGCACATCGTCGCGCAGAAGCGGTCGCTGTTCGTATACTCCCAGCCGGCGATGCCCAGCGCCGTCACGACGCCGACGGCGACCAGCCCCAGCAGCACGGCGCTCACCGTGCCCATCATCAGCGTCCGCCGCCCCAGTCTGAGGCTCACCATCGTCTCTTCCCTCCACCCGTCAATGCCGTTTCCGGATGCGCCTGCAACGCCCCGTACCGCATGTTACCTAAGTCGCGCCGCCCCTGCCTGCACGTATGCCGGGCGAGCGCGCGGCCGCCCGGCGCAGCATTGCCGCAACGCTCCTACGTCAGGAAGCTGTACACGATCAGGACGACCGTGACCACGCCCAGCGTCACTGCCGGAATGCCGATCGCGTAGGCGAGCTTGCGCAGTCCGGGCGACGCCGGCGTCGTCTCCAACGCCGCGAGGGCGCCTTCCTTCACCAGCCGGTCGTACTCGGTGCCGCGCTCCTCCAGCATCTCGTGCTCGCTGACCCGCCCGGTGAAGATCACCGGATCCATCGGGAACTTCTCCGGGCGAATGTGCCCGTTGAAGAAGTGGATCGTGAAGATGAAACCGACGGCGAGCAGCGCCTCCTCGCCGTGCACCAGCATGGCGATGTTGAACATCCACCCCGGCAGGAAGTTCGAGAAGAAGAACGGGAACCACAGCAGCAGGCCCGAGCCGCCGATGATGAACATGCCCCAGAACACCGCCCAGTAGTCGAACTTCTCCCAGTAGGTGTAGCGGTCGAAGCGCGGCCGCGGCCCCTTCCCGACGAACCACTTGACGTGGCCGACGATGTCGTCGACGTCCTTCAGGTTCGGCACCATCGAGTTCGGGCTCCAGACCATCTCCAGCCACTTGCCCGTCCGCACCGCGGTCGCGAACACGCGCACGACGTGGCCGACGAACACGACGAACATGATGCCGGCGCAGATGCGGTGGATCAACTGAGCCGACTGAAAGCCGCCGAGGAAACGGGCGAACCACTGCGCCCATCCGTGGTCCGCCACGAGCAGCGGCAGGCCGGTGAGCGCGCAGCCGATGAAGGAGATCATCAGCAGCGCGTGCATGACCCGGTCGAGCGCATCGAAGCGCCGGTAGTGGCGGCCTCCGGCCGCGGCCGCGGCCGCGGGGGCGGCGGGGAGCGTATTCGCGTGGCTTGCCATGGTGGGCTCCTCTACGACTTCGGCGGCGTGCCGCGCTCGCGCATCGCCTTCAGCGACCGGACGAACCACAGCAGCGTGTGCACGCCGAACACCGAGAACACGCCGAGCAGCAGCAGGTCCATGAACTTGCCGGTGAAGAACAGGATCTGGCCGCTGGCGCGCGAGTGGCGGTTCGCGTGCGGGTCGTAGGACGCGAAGTTCGCGTTGGCCTTCGGGTGGCACTGCTGGCAGGTCGCCACGCGGTTCTGCGCGGAGACCTTGGACAGCGGGTTATCCTTCGGCAGCACCGAGTGCGCGCCGTGGCAGCTCGAGCAGCTGGCGATCTGCGCGAAGCCCAGCCGCGTCACCTGGCCGTGGAACGTGTCGCGGTAGGTCTTCGCGAAGTCGGTATGGCAGTCGCCGCACTTGTCGATCACGCCGAGCGCGAACTTCTCGTCGCCGTGCCGCGTGATCGTGTGGGTCGAGTGGCAGTCGATGCAGCCGGGCGCCTGCAGCACGTTCGCGTGGCGCAGCTTGCCGTGCTGACTCTGTTCCCACTCGGCCTTCGTGCCCATGTGGCAGGTGCCGCACATCGCCGGGGACTTCGCCCGCGAAACGCGGCTCTCGCTGTCCGACTTGGCGCGGATGTCGTGAGCGCCGTGGCAGCCGGTGCACGTCGGCACCGCATCCTTCGCGGCGGTCTGCTTCGCCATCGCCTGGCCGTGGACGCTGTCGTGGAACTTCCCGGCGACGTTGCCGCCCGGAAGGTTCGCCTGCTTGATGATCTCCTCGTTGCCGTGGCAGGCGCCGCAGGTGGCCTCCAGGTTGGCGTGATTGGTCCGCGAGGACGGCTCGCTCGACTTCGCGATGTCGTGCGTGCCGTGGCAGTTCGCGCAGGTCGCCGCTACCGGCTTGCCGTCGGCGCGGGCAAGCCCGTGCACCGTCGTCGTGTAGTCGCGGACCGCCTTCTCGTGGCAACTCGCGCACTGCGCCGGCTTGACCGTCCCATGTGGCATCTGGCCGACGGCCGGGTCGTCGTGACACGCGGTGCAGGGCAGCGACATGCCGCCGTGCACTGAAGCCGCGTACTTCTTCGCGTCGACGGCGATCGACTTGCCACCGCCGGACTTGGCGCCGGCGTCGCCGTGGCACATCAGGCACGCGTCGTTGGGGCCGGGGGCGGCGTCCTTCGTTGCCCCCTGCGCATGGACGAGAGCCGCAAAGGCGAGGATGGTCGCGGCCAGAATGGCACGCAGGAGCCCGGCAGGCATGGCTTTTTTGGGTCCGCTTGTCGTCGCCGGTCGTGCTGCACACACTACGGGCGCGGGCCGGCAACCACGCACCGCGCACACGGGAAGCACACTGACATGCCGGTTTCCCAGTGGTATTGACATGCGTCAACGCGCAAACCAGGGGCACGGCGCGCTGCGCCGGGGACTCGCGAAAGGCCGCCGCCACCAGGGTTTTCACGCGCCGCGATGGCGCGCGAGGAACGACGGCGTGCGCGCCTTCGGCAGTTTGTGGACGAAGTGATAGCGCGCCACGTGGTAGGAGGGGTCGAAGCCGAAGAAGTTAAGCCTCATGCGCGCCAGTTCCTCGTCGCGGTAGCGTGCGAGGGGCTTGACCGCCTCGTCGGCTGCGCGCCGCGCGGACTTCGCTGCGAGCACGTCGGTCAAGTCTGGTGCGCCGGCGATTGCCCGCGCCCGCGTCAGGGTCTTGTCCAGGAAGTCCGCCGGTGTCGTGCCGAATGCCGCGTCGACCAGCCCGATCGATGCGGCTCGCGCCGCGGTGACGGGCAGGCGGTTGGCGACGATCGCGGCAGCGCGTTCCACGCCGACCCGCCGCGGCAGCAGGTACGTCCAGTACTCGCTGCCGTACAGGTTGCCCATCGCCTTGTAGTGCGGGTTCAGCACGACGCCGCTCCGCGCGAAGACGCGGTCGGCGGCGAGCGCCAGGAAGCATCCGCCGGCGCCGGCGTTGCCCTGCAGCGCCGCGATCGTGACCTGCCGGTCGGCCTCGAGGATCGCCAGCACGACGTCGTTCATCGCGTCGATGTTGCGCCACGACGCCTCGGCCGGCTGCGCTGACGCCTCGATGGCGTTGAGGTGGAGGCCGTTCGACCAGAAGTCGGAGCCGCCCGCCAGCACCAGAACGCGCGTCGGGCGCGCGCGCGCGGCGAGCACCGCGTCGCGCAGCGCCTGGCACTGCGCGGTGCTCATCGCGCCGTTGTAGAACGCGAAGTGCAGCACGCCCACGGGGCCATGTTCCTCGTAGCGGATCGGGTCGAAGGCGGCGCCACCGGCGGGCCGCTGCACCGCCGCGAGGCGCTCGCCGAGCACCATCGCCGCCGGGAGCTTCAGCGTCGGGGCGCCATCTTCGGCCTCGGCCCGCAGGTGTCCGATCCACACCGCGCCGTTGCGGGTCGCGCGCAGGATCGCGTCGCCGCCATGTGCGATCACGCTGCCGGGCGTTGCGCCGGTCGAACTGTTCGCCGCAGGGTGCGCGTCGAACAGGCGGCAGCGCAGTCCCAGCACTTCGTCGCGGACCCCAGGCACGCCGTCCGCCGCGCGGATCTTGCGCAGGACCGTCGCACTGTCGTCGCGCACCCAGTCGATGGCGCGGTCCGCCTGCCTCATCGCCGGACGCGCGCGGCCGCGCACCCCGGGACGCGCGCAGTCGAGCGCGCGAGGCGCAGCTCCGCGCGCGATGCCCTCCAGCGCCTCGCGCACGCAGCGCAGTGCCGCTTCGGCGACCTCGCTGCGGTAGAGACTGCCCTTCGATGCCTCGCGCATGGGAAACGTCGCCGACGACCAGACCGGGCCTGCGTCCATCTCGGCGCGCGCCTCCAGCACGGTCACGCCCCACTCGTGCTCGCCCTCCTGCACCGCCCAGTCGAGCGCCGAGGGACCGCGGTCGCCCTCGATCCCCGGATGGACGACGAGGCAGCGCACCCCGCGCCACACGTCCTCGGGGATGGCACGCTTGAGGAATGGCGCGATCACCACGTCGGGCCGCGCCAGCGCCACCGCCTCGCGCGTGACCGCGTCGTTGACGTCGAGCTCGAGCGTCACCTCGTGGCCGTCGCCCTCGAGCTCCGCCCAGAGCCGCTGGGCCAGGCTGTTGAAGGAGTGGGCGAGGAAGAGGACTCGCATGAGTGTAGGGTCAGACTCGACTATTCGCGGCACGCGCTGAAAGTAGGGTCAGACCCTACGGTCATTGCCTGGGTGATCCGTGGAAAGTAGGGTCTGACCCTGCTCTCAGCAGATCCGCGGCAACTGCTCCCCCGTCAGCCAGTCCACGACCCGCCGCCCGCCGAAACGCGTGTCCATCTGCACGAACTGGTGCGGATCCTCGATCACCTCGCCGACGATGGCGGCGCGTTCGCCGAGCGGATGCGCGCGCATCGCGGCGAGCAGCGCGCGCGCGTCTTCCGGCGCGCAGATCGCGACGAGCTTGCCTTCGTTGGCGACGTAAAGCGCATCGAGACCGAGGAGCTCGCAGGCGGCCTCCACTTCCGGCCGCACCGGGATCGCCGCCTCGTCGAGCACGAGGCCGCAGCGCGACTGGCGCGCGATCTCGTTCAGCGTGGTGGCGAGCCCGCCGCGCGTCGGGTCGCGCAGCACGCGCAACCCCGGGACCGCATCGAGCATCGCGCCGACCAGGCCATGCAGCGCCGCCGTGTCGGAGCGAATCGTCGTTTCGAACGCGAGGTTCTCGCGCAGCGACATGATCGCCACGCCGTGGTCGCCCAGCGTCCCCGACACGAGCACCCGGTCACCGGGCCGCGCGCGGTCGCCGCGCACGTCCACGCCTTCGCGCACCACGCCCACGCCGGTCGTCGTGACGAACACGCCGTCGCCCTTGCCCTGCTCGACGACCTTCGTGTCGCCGGTCACCACCGGCACGCCCGCTTCCCGCGACGCCGCGGCCATCGAAGCGACGATGCGCGCGAGGTCCGCGAGCGGGAAGCCCTCCTCCAGCACGAAGCCCGCGGCGAGGTACAGCGGCACGGCGCCCATCACCGCGACGTCGTTGATCGTGCCGTGCACCGACAGGCAGCCGATGTCGCCGCCGGGAAAGAACAGCGGCGAGACGACGTGGCAGTCGGTGGCCATCACGAGGCGGCCCGGCGGCAACGCGAGCACCGCGCCGTCGTTGCCCTGGCGCAGGAAATCGTTGTCGAACGCGCGCGCGAACAGCTCTTCGATCAGCTGCGCCATCGCGCGGCCGCCGCTGCCGTGCGTCATGTCGACGCGGCCGCGCTCGAGGTCGAGCGGCCGTCCGTACCGGCTGCGGCGCCGGCCGGCAGCATCAGGCATGCGAGCGCTCCCCTGGCGTCGCGCTGCGGAAGCGCCCGTAGGCGTAGTGCGCCGCGCACGCGCCTTCGGAGGAGACCATGCACGAACCGAGCGGGTTCTCCGGCGTGCAGGCGGTGCCGAACACCTTGCAGTCGGCGGGTCGCTTCACGCCGCGCAGGATCGCACCGCACTCGCAGGCCTTGTGATCCGGCACGGGCCGGTACGCGATGCCGTAGCGCCGCTCGGCATCGAGGTCCGCGTAGGCCGACTTGATCGCCAGCGCCGAGTACGGCACCTCGCCCAAGCCCCGCCACTCGAACGAGCGGCGCAGCTCGAAGACCTCGGCCACGAGGCCCTTCGCCTTCGCATTGCCCTCGCGCGTCACCGCACGGGTGAACTCGTTCTCGACCTCGGCACGGCCCTCGTTGACCTGGCGCACCAGCATCAGGATCGCCTGCATGACGTCGAGCGGCTCGAAGCCGGCGATCACCACCGGCTTGCGGTACTCCTCGGCGAAGTACTCGTAGGGCTGGCTGCCGATCACGGTCGAGACGTGCGCCGGGCCGATGAAACCGTCGAGCGGAACGATGCCGAGGTCGCGCACCTCGGGCGACTCGAGGATGTGCGTGATCGCCGCCGGCGTGAGCACGTGGTTGCAGAACACGCTGAAGTTGGCCAGCCCCGTGCGCCGCGCCTCGAGGATCGCCAGCGCGGTCGGCGGCGTGGTCGTCTCGAAGCCGATGGCGAAGAACACGACCTCGCGATGCGGTTCATCGCGCGCGATGCGCAGGGCATCCGCGCAGGAGTAGATCATGCGCACGTCCGCGCCGCGCGCCTTCGCCTTCATCAGCGACAGCCCCTCGCTCGCCGGCACGCGCATGGTGTCCGCGTACGTGCACAGGACGACGCCGCGGTCGCGCGCCAGCTCGATGGCGTTGTCGATGCGCCCGATCGGCAGCACGCACACCGGGCAGCCCGGGCCGTGCACCATCTCCACGCTGCCCGGCAGGAGATCCGCGAGGCCATAGCGCGAAATCGCGTGCGTGTGCCCGCCGCAGAACTCCATCAGATGGTAGCGCCGCTCCGGCCGCACTTCGCGCGCGATCGCCGCGGCGAGCGTGCGCGCCGTCGCGCCATCGCGAAACTCGTCGATGTACTTCACGCCGCCGCCT
>Ga0105090_10000809_pt1 | contig 16102 bp, 12 predicted proteins | sample PPLLak3March2015_FD_79110 | JGI IMG/M metagenome (GOLD analysis project Ga0105090, IMG submission 79110) | Freshwater sediment microbial communities from Prairie Pothole Lake near Jamestown, North Dakota, USA - PPLs Lake P7 Core (1) Depth... | ecosystem: Environmental > Aquatic > Freshwater >... | reverse complement strand
TTTTCAATTATACTTCCTGAAACCTCCATCTGATGAAGCCAATCCCATTCCAGAAAAGGAGTTTTTAGAGCATGGGCGATATTATCCCATTGGTTTCGGTCAATGGAAGCCATCCGGTTTTTCCAGGAAATATGAAACTCATGTTTTTCTAATACATTCATATAATAAACAGACAGTAAGATATGCTGATTTATATGGTTCGATGTTCGAATTTATTAAGAAGTTAACCATTGATGCCAAGAGATAATTTGATTTTTAATGTTTTCAAAGCTATTATCAAAAAGATTGACCCAATACCACTAATTAAAACCGTTAATGTCGGTGTTCAAGTTTTTTCCATCCGAAACTAAATCCGGCCCAAAGGCCCGGGTTTTTGGCATTACCATAAAAGGGGGATCAAATGACGGGATCGAAAATGTTTAAGGCAATGGTGGTGGAAGAAGTGGAAAAAAATCAATTTACGAGAAAAATCACTGAAAAATCATTTAAGGATCTTCCCCAGAGCGATGTTCTTGTCAAGGTTCACTATTCTTCACTGAACTATAAGGATGCATTGTCGGCCATCGGCAATAAGGGGGTTACGAGAAATTATCCTCATACTCCCGGAATAGATGCCGCAGGAGTTGTGGAAGAAAGCAGTGATCGACGTTTCAAATCCGGAGATGAAGTAATTGTTACCAGCTATGATCTGGGGATGAATACATCCGGGGGATTCGGACAATATATTCGGGTGCCGGCCGAATGGGTGGTTCCCATGCCGGATGGTTTGACTGTTCGTGACAGCATGATCTATGGAACCGCCGGTTTTACTGCGGCACTTTCCGTTCATCAGCTTGTGGAGCATGGCGTTTTGCCTGAGAAGGGCAATGTGCTGGTGTCGGGTGCGACAGGTGGGGTAGGGGGCGTTGCGGTTTCAATTCTTTCCAAAATCGGATATTTTGTAGTGGCGATCAACGGAATTACGGATCAATCGGATTATTTAAAAGACATTGGGGCCAAATCGGTCATCAGCATCGAGGATGCCGCCGACAAAAGCGGAAAACCTTTGCTAAAAGCAAGGTGGTCGGGCAGCATTGACACGGTCGGCGGTGATATCCTGGCGACATCCATAAAATCAACCGCTCCTGGTGGAGCTGTAACCTGCTGCGGCAATGCGGCATCTCCGGATTTACCTATAAATGTTTTTCCTTTTATTCTTCGTGGTATCACCTTGATCGGGATCGATTCTCAGAATTGCCCCATGGATGTCCGTAAAAAAATGTGGGAAAAACTTGCCGATAAGTGGAGAATACCGCAATTTGAGAAAATGGTTTCGGAAATTTCCCTGGATCAATTGGATCAAAGAATCGATATGATGATGAACAGAAAACACAGGGGGCGCACCATTGTGAGGCTTATATCGTAAAGTGGGATCAGAACCGGGGTGAAAACCGGATTCCAGGCCGGTTTGAAACGAAAGATTCTTCGTCGGCCAACGATTGTGTGCCAAATAACAATTGGCGATGTCGGCCTCCCCAGAATGACGGCAGCAAGAGGATTTGTCATTCTGAGGGAGCGATTCGCAGCAGCTTAATGGCTTAAAAGAAAAAAATTACCCATATGCTGATTGAAACCACGGCGACCGAAGAATCTCCGGCTGAAGATCGGCATGGATGATAAAGAGTGAAAAAATGAGCAACTAAGAACGAATTCGGAGCGGTTTTTGACTCCTCATGGATAATTTGGCTCTGCTTCTGCAAGCCCTATGGGTGGCTCTCGGAAAGAGGCCTTACCGAAAGCACCGGACAGGGGGCTTGCCTTGCAACACGATCGGTGGTGGAACCGAGAAAAAGGGTTTCAACCAGACCATGGCCTCTTACGCCCAGTGAGATCAAATCGATATGGTTTTGTTCGGCATATTCTACGATTTTTTCATCTGCACGTCCGTCCAGCAGAGCTGTTTTAGGAGAGCACCAGTTTCCGGCATCTTCCGGAATCAAATTGTCAAGTTTTTTACCAATAAGTTTTTTTAACTCGTTTTGATAGCCTTTTTCAGTATCCGTGAGTGTTTTCGATAAATTCTGATAGGCCATAGGTTCCATCACATGCACCAAATGAAGTTCGGCCTCGAACTCCTGAGCAAAGCTCAGGGCGTAGCGCAGTGCCAAGGTGGAGTCTGAAGAAAAATCACATCCCACCATGATTTTTTTCAAACGAAATTCAACAGGCTCAGGTAGCTTGTGGGACTTTTCAAGGCCCCGCATTACCAGTATGGGACATGATATGGTTCGCATCAGTTCTTCGGTGACTGATCCCAATACGAGTCTTTTCAGACCCGAACGACCGTGGCTGGCCGATATGGCTAAATCGATGTTTTTTTCCTCCACAAGCCTTGAAATTTCGGAAACCGTCGGTCCCACGGTAATTAGCGGCTGCCAGTCAATATCTTCTCCTCTGGTCAGATCGCCAAGGGTAGCTTCCGCTTGGCTGATAATCCGGTTCTGCTGTTCCATGGGGTCTATGTGCGCTTCAGCATAAAGGGCCATGGAAGGAATATCAACCACATGACACAGGTAAAGCCGCGATTCAAATTCTTTGGCAAGAGCTATACCGTAGTCAATAGTTTGATTGGAATATTCAGATAAATCAGTGAGACACATAATGTTTTTTAAGTTCGGTCTCATGACCATGCCCTCCTAAAATGTTAAAAGTTGTATGAAATCAAGGAATGAACCAAGTGAAAAATTCCATCTATTTCAATCATAGGGAAAAAGAAAGCATTGGTCAACATGTTCTCTTTGCTCAAATCAGCAATCAACGGATTTCTTTTTGCAATTTTTGTCGGCCCATGTATAATTACAATAAATGTCGACTGATTTTTTTCTTGCTTGAATCATTCTAACGTATATGACTGCCTCGAATTGGAGGGAAACCATTGGAATTTAGATCTTTCCTGTGGAACCAAAATCTTTTCGGGAAAGGATATGGCCATGCAAAAAGAAGCAATGTTTTATGAAAAGCTGGAGAATGCAGATGTCCGGTGTTTTCTATGCAACCACAACTGTACCATAAAACCATCTAAATTCGGAATCTGTGGAATGAGGGAAAATATTGACGGAGTCCTTTACACCTATGCCTACGGTCGGGTTATTACCGCCAATGTGGATCCTGTCGAAAAAAAACCTCTCTATCACTTTCTGCCGGGATCGAGTTCTTTTTCCATTGCGACCGCGGGATGTAATTTCCAATGCGCTTTTTGTCAAAATTGGCAAATCTCACAGACTTCAAGAAAAAAAGACAAAAGCCTGTCCGGACATGCGCTATTACCCGAAGACGCTGTTGCTAAAGCTATAAAACATGGATGCAAAAGCATATCTTACACCTATACCGAACCGACGATCTTTTTTGAATATGCCCTCGATATTGCCAGGCTTGCCGGGGAAAAAGGTATTTTAAATATATTTGTTACCAATGGTTTCATGTCCCTGCACGCCCTGGATGTTATCCGCCCCTTTCTGGATGCCTGTAATGTTGATCTTAAGTCTTTCAGTGATGAATTCTACAAAAAAATCTGCAAAGGACGTCTTCAGCCGGTGCTCGATTCAATCGCATATATGCATAAAATTGGTATTTGGGTGGAAGTGACCACGCTGGTGGTGCCCGGCGTTAATGATTCGGACAAGGAACTGTCGGGTATCGCCGATTTTATTGCTAGCGTCGATCCGAATATTCCCTGGCACATCAGTCGGTTTCATCCGGATTTTAAATTTACGGACACTGATCCCACCCCGATTGAGACCCTTGAAAAGGCGGCGTCTATCGGGCAAAAAGCCGGCCTTCATTTTATATATCTTGGAAATGTCTTGGGGGATAAAGATACCATTTGTCCGAAATGTAAAAAGGTGTTGATTTCCCGAAGGGGATATTCGATAGGCAGGCCCGAGATTAAGCAAGGCTTGTGCGCTTTTTGTAGTAGTCCGGTTCCTGGTGTGTGGAAGTCATAATCGGACCTCTCATGGTTCCGGATGGAAAAAATTTGAACATCGAGTGATACCAAAAAGGAGTTTGTCATATGGGTTTATACAATCTGGATAAAATTTTTTCACCAAAATCCATCGCGATTATCGGTGCTAGTGAAAAGCCGAATAGCGTGGGTGAGGCAATCATCAGAAATCTTGTTGATGGTGGAACCAATGCGAATCTTTACCCCGTTAACCCCAATTATAGTGAAATTCATGGGTTAAAGGCATATAAATCTCTGACGGATATCCAGCAAGAGGTGGATCTTGCAGTGATCGCAACTCCTATTGCCACCGTGCCCGACATTGCGGAGGAGTGTGTGAAAAACGGTGTAGGCGGTGCGATTGTGATTTCGGCAGGTGGAAAGGAGACGGGCGAAAAAGGCCATGAAATCGAGCAGGAAATTTTAAAGATCGCCTATGATGGAGGTCTGCGCATTGTCGGTCCCAACTGTTTGGGAGTGATATTGCCGGGAAAAAAAATCAATGCCAGCTTTGCCGCGGATATGCCCCGTGCGGGAAATCTGGCCTTTGTTTCTCAAAGCGGAGCCATATGCACCGCAATTCTCGACCTGGCTTTTAAGGAGAAGATCGGTTTCAGCCATTTTGTGAGTATCGGCTCCATGCTCGATGTTGATTTTGGGGATATGATCGACTATCTTGGAAATGATCCTCAGGCAAAAAGTATTCTTTTATATATTGAAAACCTGACCAATTTCAGAAAGTTTATGAGTGCGGCCCGAGCGGTTTCCCGGGTAAAACCCATTGTTGTGCTCAAATCCGGCCGAAGTGCCGCCGGGGCCAAGGCAGCCGCATCCCACACTGGGGCAATGGCGGGTGAGGATGCAGTTTATGACGCTGCTTTTAAGCGAACAGGCGTGGTCCGTGTGGATACGATTCAGGATATTTTCGACTGTGCGGAACTGATGGCCAAGCAGCCTCGACCTACCGGGTCCCGACTGGCTATTATTACCAATGGCGGCGGCCCCGGCGTCATGGCTACCGATGCTCTCGCTCAATACGGAGTCGATCCGGCGCCTCTTGATGACGATATCATGGGCAGGTTAAATGAAGTTCTGCCGGCGTTCTGGAGCCGAAACAATCCCATTGATATTCTGGGAGATGCCTCGCCGGAACGATTTGCCAAAACCATTGAAATTTGCATTGACTCGAAAAAATTCGACGGCCTCATGGTGATTCTTGCGCCTCAGGCCCTTACCAAACCGGAGCAAGTGGCCCAAAAATTAACGGAGATCATGAAGCAAAAAAATTTCCCCATTTTTGCCGTATGGATTGGAGGAAGAGATATGGCTAAGGGGATTGAAATTTTAAACAATGCGGGTGTGCCCACCTATGATACCCCTGAACGCGCAATCCATGCTTTTCTTTATATGTACGATTATTCTAGAAACCTGGATTTATTAAATGAAATCCCACCTAAGCTTCAAAAAGATCTAACCTTTGACCGCAATGCCGCCGAAGAAAAAATTCAAAAGGGGCTGGAACATCAAAATCAATTTCTCGAAGAAACCGATTCAAAGGAGATTTTGGCTGCTTATGGTTTTCCCGTCAATGAAACAAAGATTGCCACGGAAAAAGAGCAGGCTGTTTCCATAGCCGATAAAATAGGATATCCCGTGGTCTTAAAAATTCTGTCGCCGGATATTACCCATAAGACCGATGCTCAGGGTGTTCAACTGGACTTGATGGATGCCGCCCATGTTCGAAAGGCCTATGACAAAATCATGGAAGGTGCCGAAAATTACAAGGCTGATGCCCGAATTAACGGGGTGACGGTTCAGGCCATGATTACCCGTCCTGATTTGGAGCTTCTGGTGGGTGCCAAAAAAGATCCCAATTTCGGACCTGTCGTGCTATTTGGTATGGGAGGCATTTATACCGAAATCTTTAAGGATCGTGCCATCGGACTTCCTCCCATGAACCGTTTGATTGTTCAAAGATTGCTGGAACAGACCCGAGTCTATAAAATACTTAAGGGATATCGTGGACGTCCTGCGGTTAACATGGTGCAGCTCGAAGAGCTTATCCTGAGGCTTGCTCAACTAATGGTGGATTTTCCCGAGATAAAAGAATTGGACATGAACCCGGTGATTGTTAAAAATAGTGAACTTTTTGCTATCGATGCCCGGATTCTTCTGGAAAAAACTTCGGTCAAATCACCTATGCACCTGGTGATCAGCCCTTACCCGGAACAATACGAGTTTCACCTTGAAACAACTTCGGGCATCTATCTTTTTGTTCGGCCCATCAAACCCGAGGATGCCGAATTATTTGTCGAGCTTTTCAACACACTATCGCAAACAAGTATCTATTATCGGTTTTTCAGGGCAATGAAACAACTTTCTCACAGAATGCTGGCTCGTTTTACCCAGGTGGATTATGATCGTGAAATTTCCATGGTGGCCATCGATGGCGGCAAAGGGAAGGAGAAAATGATCGGAGTTTCACAGGTTTTTATCCACCCGGATGGCAAACACGGGGAATTTTCAATTCTGGTGGGCGACCCATGGCATGGTAAAGGAGTCGGTGCGAAACTTCTTGAGCATGTCTTAAAAATAGCCAAACAAAGAGGGCTTTTAAATGTTTGGGGGACCGTCCTTCGGGAAAATATCAATATGCTGGCCCTGGGCAGAAAACTGGGATTTAAAACCAAGTGGTCAAGCGACGGGCTGGAGTGCGATCTGAACATCAATTTAAAAGAAACCCATTTTGAAGATATTCAGGTTGACGGACATTTTTGATTCTAGTGTATTGTCGTGATGTGAATTCCGGATGCTGGATCAGGTCCGATATATTGTGAGAAACGTGGATTGCCGGGTTAATAATTTAGGTTTAATCTTAAAAATTTTCGGACGGTTTTTGTGGGAATAAGAATGGATCCATTTTGGTTATATATTGTAATTAGCCGCTATACCGGGCCGGTCAAAGACCAGGCCTCAAAAAGGCTATTTTGTTTTTCTTTCAGTCTTTTTATGCTGGTCATCGTCATGGTTGCTTTTAACCCTGAATTCGCTGCTCCGGTTTTTGCCCAGGCCAACCAGGGGGCAGGCACAGAGGCAGAAAAAGTACCGTTTCCACCCGCAAAAGAAACGCCTTCACAAGCTCCAACAAGGATTGATGTCAAGCCCATGGCCCGCGACCACGAAATCAGGGAAAGGCTCCAAGACATCCTAAAGGCCACAGGGTGGTTTACGGCTCCGGAGGTGAGGGTAATCGACGGGGTGGTTTTTCTCGAGGGCATGACAGAGACCGGAGAGTTCAAGAAATGGGCGGGAGACCTGGCACGTAACACACAGGATGTGGTAGCGGTAGTCAATCAAATCGAATTAATGGAACCTTCTTTATGGGATTTTCAACCCGCCTTTAACGGCTTGCGCGAACAATGGCGAGGTGTATTACGGGGATCACCATTTATTTTATTCGGATTGTTTATTCTTGCCGTTGCTTTGGTGGTTGCCCGGCTTTCCAGTTTTGTTGCCCGAATTTTCCTTCGCCGCAGAAAGATCAATCCCTTGCTGCAGGATGTTATTGCGCGAGCTGGGGGTCTGGGTGTTTTTCTGGTAGGGTTGTATGTTGTTTTCCAGGTGGCCGGATTGACTACCGTGGCTCTGACCGTAATGGGTGGTACCGGCCTGTTGGGTATTGTTCTGGGTATTGCTTTCCGGGATATTACGGAGAATCTTTTGGCCAGCATTTTTTTAAGTCTTCAAAACCCTTTCCGGAATGGTGATCTGATTGAGATCGCAGGGATTACTGGGTTCGTACAGATGCTTACCATTCGGGCCACAATTCTCATGACACCCGATGGTAACCATGTGCAGATTCCCAACGCTACGGTTTATAAAAGCAATATCCATAATTACACCAGCAATCCCAACCGAAGGGGGGAGTTTACGGTAGGAATCGGCTATGATGACAACATTTTGTCCGCACAGGAAATGGTTCTGAAAATCCTGGCAGAGCACCCGGTTGTTCTGAAGGACCCGGAGCCATGGGTTCTTGTGGACAATCTGGGCGCCTCGACCGTAGACCTGAAAGTTTATTTCTGGCTGGATGGACGACAGCATAGCCTCATTAAGGTCAAATCATCTGTTATCCGCTTGGTCAAACGTGCTTTTCAGGATGCGGGAATTTCCATGCCGGATGAAGCCCGTGAATTGATTTTTCCAAATGGGGTTCCAGTCAGGATAATTGAGCCGGAAAAACTTGAAGAGCGACACCCCGGATCAATTCAAACAAGGGTGTTTCAGGCTCTCGAGGAATCCGATAGGGTTTCCACAGATGCCGAAGGCGGCCTTCGCAGCGAGGCCGGAGAGATTCAGGAGCAAGCGCGTCAATCCCGAACACCGGAAGAGGGGCAAAACCTTCTTAAACCACTGTCGGACAACTGAAAACAAAGACCTGATCGCATAATTTTGGAGGAATTTGCATCTTATGAAAAAATTGAAACTTGTTCTGATCATAATTTTCACTATTGCAGTTGCTCTGGTTATCTTACAAAACACCGCCAGGGTTCAGGCGCATTTTCTATGGTTTACTGCGGAGGTTTCGGTAATTTTGTTGCTTTTTTCTACAGCAGTGGGAGGGTTTGTTTTGGGCTTTTTCACGGCGTTGCTTAAGAAAGGTCGTGCCAAATCCAAATCCTGAAAGCCGAACTGCGGTAGCCCTGGAATTAAAGTTGAATCAATGCAGGGAAAATGTTAAAAAATTATAACCTAAAACCGAGTTGCTCATAACATGAATCTCATCAGGGTTAGAAAAGGATATAATCTTAAAATCAGCGGACAGCCCTCCCAGGAAATGCTGACCGTGAACAAACCCGGAAAGGTTGCGGTTGTTCCGGAAAGAATTCCGTTTATCAAACCCCGCCTTAAGGTTGGGAAGGGTGATACTGTCAAAATCGGATCCCTCTTGTTCGAGGATAAGCGTCGTCCTTTTTTAAAATTTCTTTCCCCCGGCGGCGGCATTGTGGATGCCATAGATTTTGGACCCCGAAGGGTGATTCAAAAAATCGTTATCCGCCTGGACACGGATGAAGAATCGGTTGATTTTGAATCGTTGTCCGAAAACGATCTTGACACCATTTCGCGTCATGAACTGGTTGAAAAAATCCTGGGGGGCGGACTCTGGTCTTTTTTGCACGGGCTGCCTTCCCGCGATATTGCGTCGACAGATTCGGAGCCGCCGGCAATTTTTGTCGTACTGGACGACCTTGAACCTTTTCAACCTGAACCTTCGGTTTACCTTCATGATAAGGATCAGTTGTTTGTTTTCGGATTAAAAGTACTCCGGCGCCTCTCACCCCGGGTGGAGGTGTTTGCCCGTCCTGAAAGTGTCCGTCGATTGAAAACGCTTGATGGGCATATCACCGGTCGGGTAACCGGAAGGTATCCGGCGGATGATCCCGGAGTGCTGGTTTATATGACCCGACAATCAAGCAAGGAGAATCGAACCTGGTATATTCGCGGGCAGGATGTTCTGCTTATTGCCCATCTGTTGAAGCACGGAAAATATCCCACCGACCGTACCATGGTTATTGGGGGAAGCGCTGCGCGGCGGACAGGACATATACGTGTTCGCCTGGGAATGCCCTTGGCCGCGTTTCAACCCTTTGCAGAGCCTGGTATGGATATACGCTGGATAACCGGTGGCGTTTTCCAGGGGTATCCCACCGGCCCTGATTCCTATGCGGGTCTTTATGAAACAGCGGTTACGCTGATACCGGAGGGTCGGCACAGGGAATTTTTGAGTTTTGTGCGCCCCGGTTTTAATAAACCCAGTTACTCCCGCACATTTTTGTCCTGGTTCAATGGTTCCGACCAGCCTTTTGACTGCAATATTCATGGAGGGGTGCGGGCTTGCATTGCCTGCGGCAACTGCGTCAAGGTCTGCCCGGTGGATATTTTGCCCCAGTTGACCTTCAAGGCCGTTCTGGCCGAGGCTGTGGAGGAATATCTTGCCCTGGGCCTCATGGACTGTGTGGAGTGCGGTTTGTGCAGTTACGTATGTCCGGCTAAAATTGAACTGAGCAGCGTCCTTGCGGATGCCAGACGACAATATCATCAGGAACAATCGCAAACATGAAACCGATATCCATTTTTGACAAAATACGCCCGCATTTTGAAAAAGGCGGCCGCTTTTCCCGGCTATATCCTTTTTATGAAGCCATTGAAACCATTTTTTATGGGTTGGACCATGTCACCGGTCAAGGCCCGCACGTGCGGGATAATCTGGATGTCAAGCGTTTTATGACCATTGTGATTGTGGTTTTGATACCCCATCTGATGTTCGGTATCTACAATACCGGTTACCATGCGCGGCTGTCAGCCGGATTACCACCTGATTTTCTTCCGGTTATAACTTTCGGGCTCTGGGTGGTGATGCCCATGGTGATTGTGACATATGCCGTGGGATTTTTTTGGGAAGCATTATTTGCCGTTGTCCGAAAGCATAATATCAGTGAGGGGCTTTTTGTCACGTGTATGTTGTTTCCTCTTACCCTTCCACCCACTACCCCTCTATGGCAGGTTGCCATTGGAATATCTTTTGGGGTGGTTATCGGCAAGGAAGTTTTCGGAGGCACAGGCCGGAATTTTCTAAATCCGGCCCTGACCGGCAGGGCATTTATCTTTTTCGCCTACCCGGCCCAGATGTCCGGCGATAAAGTTTGGATTGCGGTCAGCCAGGTCAAGGATGCCGCTGTGGATGCGGTAAGCGGCGCCACCCCATTGGCCATTGCCACGCTTGTCGAAAGTCCGGCCCAGGTTGAACAGGTGCTGGCGGAGTCGGGATATTCTTTTTCCAAAATGTTCTGGGGACTTTATCCCGGCAGCATTGGTTCCACATCCACGTTCTTATGCCTTGTGGGAGCCCTGGTACTGATGATTGTGGGTATTGCCAGTTATCGCATTATCCTTGGGGGAATTCTGGGCATTCTGGTTACAGGCGGACTCCTCAATCTTCTGGCTGGTGTCGGTTCCCTGGCTTGGATGGGTATGAATCCTTTTTATCATCTGGTGATGGGAGGTGCTGCCTTTGGCTTGGCCTACATGGCCACTGACCCGGTATCGGCCCCTGACATGGAAAATGTAAAATGGATCTACGGTTTTTTAATCGGAGTTTTAACCGTGTTGATCCGGGTTTTTAACCCTGCCTTTCCCGAGGGGGTCATGCTGGCGATTCTTTTCATGAATCTTTTTGCCCCCCTTTTGGATTATTTTGCCATTAAAACCGCCTGTAAAAAGAGGATTCCCAATGTCTGATCATCGCAAATCCTTTGTGGCCGTAGGTATTTTGTGTGTGGTATGCAGTTTGCTTATAACGGCGGCATCCAACGGCCTGAGGGGATATCAGTTGCGCAATATGAACCTGGATCGCCAGAAGAACCTTTTACGTTCCGTCGGGTTGATTGACGATCAAAGAAAATACCTGGCCGATGAGATCGAATCACTCTACAGAAATAATATCCGATCCTTTTATGTGGATTCCGATGGTCGTATTATTGAGGTTTCGGGGCAAACTGCGGGACGACTGCCTATATATCTCTATATGCACGAAGACGAGATCATTGCATATATTGTTCCCATCGATGCGCGTGGTCTGTGGGGCAGAATTAACGGTTACCTTGCCATCGATAGTGATGGAACCACCATTACGGGTTTTACGGTTTATAAGCACCAGGAAACTCCCGGTCTGGGAGGTGAAATTGAAAGACGGTGGTTTCAGAAAAATTTCGAAGGCAAAAAAATAGTGGATCAGGAGGGCAGTTTCGTATCGGTGGGTATCGCTCGGGGGTTGGTGGAAGACCGGGTTCCTGAGGAACGGCAAATCCACTATGTGGATGGCATCAGCGGGGCCACTTTGACCGGAAGATATCTGGAAGCTAGTCTGAAAGATATCCTCATGGAGTATGAACCGGTTTCCGTGAGGTTTCGTAAGCAAATGCCGCTGGAACCGGTTGACTAAAAAACGAGAGTCATGCCATGAAATTAACAAGTAACAAGACGTTTAAGACATTTACCGATCCGCTCTGGCAAAACAATCCCATTTCTATTCAGGTATTGGGTATCTGTTCGGCACTGGCGGTTACTGTTCAGTTGAATACGGCCGTGGTAATGGCGCTGGCGTTGACCTTTGTCATTTCTTTTTCCAACCTGACAGTTTCCATTCTGCGCAACTCAATACCCAGCAATGTGCGAATCATTTTTGAACTCAGCATTATTTCCACCCTGGTCATTATTGCCGACCAGGTGCTGCAGGCCTTTTTGTATGATATCAGCCGGCAGTTGTCGGTGTTTGTGGGACTGATCATCACCAACTGCATTGTCATGGGCAGGGCGGAAACTTTTGCTATGAGCAACCCCCCCCTGCGGTCTTTTGCGGATGGCCTGGGTAACGGACTGGGTTATGGCGGAGTGCTGGTTCTGGTGGCTTTTTTCCGGGAACTGTTGGGTTCCGGAAAGCTGTTCGGTTTTGATATTATTCCCCAGGCTTTTTACACCGCTGGTTATGAAAACATGGGTTTCATGCTTCTGGCTCCGGCCGCCTTCATTATTATAGGACTTTTGGTGTGGCTGCAAAAGACCATCATGGATAAATAAAAATAACGGGTTTCGGAATATGGAAAATCTTATCAGCATTTTTATAAATTCGGTGTTTGTGGGAAACATTCTGCTGGCCTACTTTCTGGGCATGTGTTCTTTTCTGGCCGTATCCAATAATATGGAAACCTCAATCGGACTGGGTTTTGCCGTGATCTTTGTGTTGGGAATCACGGCACCGGTCAACTGGATGGTCAACCACTATCTTCTGGCTCCCGGGGCACTGGCCTGGGCGGGATTGCCGGAAATGGACCTGAGCTTTTTAAAATTTATCACCTTCATCGCGGTAATAGCCGCTATGGTTCAAGCCGTTGAAATCGTTATCGATCGCTTTTCCCAGCCCCTGTATAATTCCCTGGGGGTTTTTTTGCCTTTGATCGCTGTCAATTGCGCCATTTTGGGTACTGTCCTTTTCATGGTGGAACGTGAATATAATTTTATTGAGTCCGTGGTGTTCGGGATTGGGTCGGGTGTTGGGTGGATGCTGGCGATTGTTTCCATGGCGGCCATTCGCCTAAAGCTGCGCTATGCCGATGTGCCCGTGGGTCTGCGGGGGTTCGGTATTACCATGATTGCCACGGGCCTTATGGCCATGGCTTTCATGCTGTTTTCAGGGATCACTCTGGGTTCATGACGGTATAAAGGATTAATACATGATTTATCTGGTCAGCCTGACGGTTTTTTCTTCCGTAATCTTGAGCCTGGTGGCGCTGTTGGTTTTGCTGGAAACCAAAATTGTTCAGCAAGGTGATATTGAAATTGTCATAAACGATGACACTGATAAAAGCATTAAGGTCCCTGCCGGCAACACTCTGCTTTCGGCCCTGATTACTAATGGAATCTTCCTGCCTTCGGCTTGCGGCGGGAAGGCCACCTGTGGTACCTGCAAATGTTGGGTGGATAAAGGCGGTGGTGAGATTCTTCCCACAGAACTTGCGCTGGTAAACCGTAATGAGCGGTTGAATAATGTTCGACTTTCCTGCCAGTTGAAAGTCAAAGAAGATATGAAAATACGGGTCCCGGATGAAATTTTCAATATCCGGAAATATCATGCTACCGTGGTTTCCAATAAAAGCGTGGCGACCTTTATCAAGGAACTCGTGCTGGAGCTGGATGAAGGAGAAAAACTCGATTTTAACGCAGGAGCTTATATCCAGATCGATATTCCAGAGTATGAGATCAGTTACCGGGATTTTGATTTGGCTGAACGGTTTGTGGAAAATTGGAAACGGTTTGGGTTTACCGAAATCAAGGCAGCATCGGATGAGCCGGTTTTCCGCGCCTACTCCCTGGCCAATCCACCTGCTGAAAAGGATATCTTGAAATTTACCATTCGAATCGCCACGCCGCCGCCGGATAAGCTGCATCTGCCCCCGGGAGTGGGATCTTCCTTCATGTTCGGGTTGAAACCGGGAGATAAAGTGACATTAAGCGGACCCTATGGTGATTTTTTTGTCAAGAATACGGATCGCGAAATGTGTTTTATTGGAGGTGGCGCTGGTATGGCTCCCATGCGAAGCCATATTCTCCATCAGCTTTTGACCATCAAAACCCGTCGCAAAATGACTTTCTGGTATGGCGCTCGTTCTGTTCAGGAAATGTTCTATGATGATGAATTCAGGGAATTGGACACAAAATTTGACAATTTTACTTACCATGTGGCCTTGTCGGATCCTCAACCCGAAGATCACTGGGAGGGCATGACCGGTTATATCCACCAATGCGCTTATGACAATTACCTGAAGAATCACCAAGATCCTACCGAAATTGAATACTATCTTTGTGGTCCCCCCATGATGTTGAAATCGGTTCAAAAGATGCTCTATGATTTGGGCGTAGAACAGGAAATGATTGCCTATGATGATTTTGGTTAATCGTACTTCCTCGTTCCCATGCTTTGCGTGGGAACGCATATGGGAGCAGGAAAAACCTTTTTACTTAGAAGTTTTTCCTTGAAATTTAAGTGAAAAAAAACGAGAATTTTATTGCCGTATCGCAAACTTAATCGAGGTTGCTCATATGTTTATCCACTCAATAAATATTTCACGATTAAAAAGCCTTTTAATTTTGATGCTTTTTGCGGTGTTGTGCGGCATGTGGCTGATGCTGGATTCTCAGGCTTTGGCCGAGGAACCCGTCGGATTAAAAATTGGTGTGCTGGCCAAGAGAGGTGCTGAGCAATGTTATGAGCAATGGAATCCCACCGCCGAGTATCTTTCCAGTAAAATTGAGGGTGTTTCCTTTGAAATTGTTCCTCTGGGCTATGATGCCATTGAACCGGCCGTTGAAAAAGGAGAGGTCGACTTTGTGCTGGCAAACCCCGCCCTTTATGTCACCATGGAACGTTGGTATGGCGCCATTCGCATTGCCACCTTGAAAAATCGCTGTGTTGACGCAGGATGCATCAAATACGGCGGAACGATTTTTCGGCTGAAAAACCGGGATGACATCCGGGCTATAGAGGACCTGAAAGGCAAAAGCTTCATGGCGGCCGACGAGAATTCCTTTGGAGGCTGGATAAGCGTCTGGCGGGAGTTGGAAGAGCAAGGCATAAATCCATATCGGGATTTTTCCGGGCTGCGTTTCGGCCGATCTCACGACAGCGTTGTTTACGCCGTGCGAGACGGCCTGGTCGATGCCGGATGCGTTCGTACCGATATTTTGGAGAAGATGACGTCCGAGGGGAAAATCAAACTGGCTGACTTTGTTGTCATAAAATGGACCGGCGATGACCATCCCGATTTTCCTTTTCTGCGTTCGACGCGCCTTTATCCCGAATGGCCCATGGCCAGGCTTTCGGGTGGGTCGGACAAGCTTGCGGAGCTGGTTACGGTCGCCTTGCTTCAGATGCCTTCCGATTCATACGCCGCGCAGGCGGGAAACTGTCTCGGTTGGACCATTCCACAGAACTACCAACCGGTTCATGAATGTTTGCGATATCTTAAATTGGGACCATATCAGGACCTTGGAAAAATCACTCTGAAAGATATTATCGAACAGTACGGTTCTTTGCTTGTGCTCGCAACGATGGCGTTTATCGGAACACTTGTTTTTACCGGGGCTGTCCTGAGACTCAACGAACGTGTTGTGGAGTCCAAGAAAAAACTTGCCGAGGAAATAGAGGAACGGCGGAAAACCGATGAGGCGTTAAAGGAAGCCAAAATGTGTGCCGAGGAGGCTACCAGGGCGAAAAGCGAATTTCTCGCCAACATGAGCCATGAAATTCGGACGCCGATGAACGGCGTTATTGCCGCGGCCGAACTGGCTATGAATGAACAGCTTTCCCCTAAGGTTAATAAATACGTAAAAATAATCCTGACCAGCGCGCTTTCGCTGCTGGGACTAATCAACGACATCCTGGATTTTTCCAAAATAGAGGCGGGAAAACTTACCATTGAATCCCGCTCGTTTATGTTGGATGAAATCGTTGATCGGGTGGTGGAACTTTTTTTTAATAGCGCTTCTGCCAAACGAATTGAACTT
>Ga0105090_10000808_pt1 | contig 16106 bp, 15 predicted proteins | sample PPLLak3March2015_FD_79110 | JGI IMG/M metagenome (GOLD analysis project Ga0105090, IMG submission 79110) | Freshwater sediment microbial communities from Prairie Pothole Lake near Jamestown, North Dakota, USA - PPLs Lake P7 Core (1) Depth... | ecosystem: Environmental > Aquatic > Freshwater >... | reverse complement strand
TCCTGGATCGACGGCATGCCGCGCAGGCGTTCGACCACCGCGCGCAGCGTGTGCCCGGTGTCGGCCAGGTCGTCGACGAGCAGCACGCGCCCGGCAACTTCGCCCTTGGGCATGGTGATGTACTTGGCCAGGTCCAGCCGGCCCTGGATGGTGCCGGCCTCGGCGCGGTAGGAACTGGTGGACATGATGGCCAGCGGCTTGTCGAACACACGCGAGAGCACGTCGCCCGGGCGCATGCCGCCGCGCGCCAGGCACAGGATCTGGTCGAACTCCCAGCCCGAGTGGTGCACCTTGAGCGCCAGCCGCTCGGTCAGCAGGTGGTACTCGTCCCAGGACACGTACAGGTGCTTGCCGTCGTCGGTGAGCATGTTCGCGGTCTCCTCGTTGTACTTCGACTTCAGGCCCGGAACGGGTGCCGCAGCAGGATGGTGTGCACGCGGTCGGGGCCGGTGGACACCATGTCGATGGGCGCGCCGATCAAGGCCTGCATGCGTTCCAGGTAGCGTCGCGCATTCAGCGGCAACTGCTCCCAATTGGTCAGCCCCGCCGTGGTGTCGCTCCAGCCCGGCAGCGTCTCGTACACCGGACGACAGGCGGAAATCTCGTCGGCGTCCAGCGGCAGGATGTCGACCACGCGGCCGTCAAGTTCGTAGCCGGTGCAGATGTTGATCTCGGGCAGGCCGTCCAGCACGTCGAGCTTGGTGATGCACAGGCCGGAAACGCCGTTGATGATCATGCTGCGCTTCAGCGCCGCGGCGTCCAGCCAGCCGCAGCGCCGCGCGCGGCCGGTGACAACGCCGCGCTCCTGGCCGACCGTGCTGAGGTGGTGGCCCACCGTGCCGGGTTGGCCGATGTCCAGCTCGGTCGGGAACGGGCCGCCGCCAACCCGCGTGGTGTAGGCCTTGGTGATGCCCAGAATGTAGTGCAGTTGCCCGGGGCCCAGCCCGGATCCGGCCGCGGCATTGCCGGCCACGCAGTTGCTCGAGGTCACGTACGGGTAGGTGCCGTGGTCGATGTCCAGCAGCGTGCCCTGCGCGCCCTCGAACAGCAGGTTGGCACCGGCCGCGTGGGCCCGGAAGAGCCGGTAGCCGACGTCAGCCATCAGCGGTCGCAGTTGTTCGGCGGCGGCCATCGCGGCGTCGAGCATGGGTTGCCAGGCCAGCGGCGCGGCCTTGAGCACGCCGGTGAGTTCGGCGTTGTGCAGGTCCACCAGTTCGCGCAGCTTGTCCTCGAAGCGCCGCGGGTGCTTCAGGTCCTGCACGCGCAGCGCGCGCCGCGCGACCTTGTCTTCGTAGGCGGGGCCGATGCCCTTGCCGGTGGTGCCAATCTTGCCGCTGCCGCTGCTTTCGCGCAGCGCCTCGCGCGCGCGATCGACCTCCACGTGGAAGGGCAGGATCAGCGGGCAGGACTCGGACAGGAAGAGCCGCGAACGCACGTCCATGCCGAGCTGTTCGATGCGCTCGATCTCCAACAGCAGGTGCGCCGGGTCGACGACCACGCCGTTGCCGATATAGCAGGCCACCCCTGCGCGCATGACCCCCGACGGGATCAGCTGCAGCGCCGTCTTGCGACCGTTGATGACCAGCGTATGACCGGCATTGTGACCGCCCTGGAAGCGCACCACGCCTTGTGCGTGGTCGGTCAGCCAGTCGACGATCTTGCCCTTGCCTTCGTCGCCCCATTGAGTGCCGACCACGACGACGTTGCGGCCGGCGCGGGGTGGAATGACTGCTTGCATAGGTCTGGGGTCCTCGGTTGATTCAGGGAGCGGGTGCGGCCGCAGCATCGACGCTGCGCAGCACCCAGCGGCCGCCAGCCTCGACGAGTTCACGGTCGCAGTCGAAGGCCTCCACCTCGGGTTCATGCCCGGGCAGCATGGTGAGCACGGTCTCGCCGGCGGCGCGCAGGCGGCGCACTGCAGCGCGCAGGTCGGGGTCCTCGCCCCAAGGGGCGCGGATGGCGGTGGGCGCCGGCGTCGCAGCCATCACCTCGGCCAGGGTCTTGAGGTCGAGGCTGAAGCCCACCGCCGGCCGGTTGCGGCCGAAGATGGCGCCCACCTCGTCGTAGCGGCCGCCGCGTGCCAGCGCATCGCTGCAGCCTGCGCCGTAGATGGCGAAGCGCGGGCCACTGTAGTAGGCATAGCCGCTCATGTCAGAGAGGTCAAAACCGGTCCGCAGTTCGGGATGGGCCAGCCTCAGGTGATTGGCCAGCCACTGCAGTTCGTCCAGCGCCTGGCGCACCAGCGGCCGCGCCGGCAGCTCGCGGCGCGCCTCGTCGAGCACCTCGTCGCCGCCATACATCCGCAACAAGGCCTGCAGGGCGCGGCGGGCCTCGTCGGGCGCGCCGCGCGTGAGCGCGGCCACGGCCGGCGCGTCCTTCTCTGACAGGGCCTGCGCAACGTCCTGCAGTTGCCTGGCGTCCAGCGGCATGCCCGCGAACACGCCGCGCAGCACGCGCGCGTCGGCCAGATCGATCACCGGCTGCGTGACGCCGGCCAGTTGCAGGCAGTCCAGAGCCAGCTCGGCCGCCTCGAGGTCGGCCTCCAACCCGGCGTGACCGAAGATCTCGGCACCGAACTGCAAAGGCTCGCGTGTCGCGGCCAGGCCCGCCGGCCGCGTGTGCAGCACCGGCCCGCAGTAGCACAGGCGTGTGACGCCGTCACGATTCAGCAGGTGGGCATCGATGCGCGCGGCCTGCGCCGTGGTGTCGGCACGCAGTCCCAGCGTGCGACCGCTGAGCTGGTCGACGAGCTTGAAGGTCTGCAGGTCGAGTTCGCGCCCGGTGCCCGAAAGCAGCGACTCCAGGTGCTCCAGCAGCGGCGGCATCACGAGTTCGAAACCATAGCCGCGCGCCCGGTCGAGCAGGCCACGGCGCAAGTCTTCGATGCGCCGGGCTTGCATCGGCAGGACATCGGCGATGTGCTCTGGCAGCAGCCAAGCAGAGAGCATGAAATGCACCGGTGTTGAAAGCGGCATTGTACGGGGCGCCTCAAGACGCCCCGCTGCCGCCGTCGCCTCAGCGCCAGATGGCTAGCAACACCAGCCCCGCCACCATGCTGGTGAGGCCCATGAAACGGATCTGGCCGTCGGACAAACGCGTGGCGCGCTCGAACATCGCTCGCCAGCTGCCGGGGCTGAGGAAGGGCAGCAGGCCTTCGATGACCAGCATCAAGGCCAGCGCGCCGAGCAGCAAGTCGCCCATGGCAGGACCCGTGCGGGTTGACTTGCCAGGAACCGCCGCGCCGCCGCGCCTACTTGCCCGGCGTGGCGCCACGCATGGCGCGGAAGAATTCACTGCTCGGGTCGAGCACCATCATGTCGCTGCGTTCCCGAAAGCTTGCGCGGTACGCCTCCAGGCTGCGATAGAACTGTGCAAACTGCGGATCGCGGCCGAAGGCGTCGGCGTACAGGGCCGAAGACCGGGCGTCACCCTCGCCCTTGACCTTCTGCGCGTCGCGATACGCCTCGGCGATGATCACCTCGCGCTGCCGGTCGGCATCGGCGCGAATCTTCTCGCCGTCGGCGGCGCCCTGCGAGCGCAGTTCGTTGGCCACCTGCTTGCGTTCGGATTCCATGCGCCGGTAGACCGAGTCGGTGATATCGGCGACGAAGTCCACGCGCTTGATGCGCACGTCGACGATCTCGATGCCGAAGTCGCCCGACTCCTCGATCAGCCGTTTCTTGACGTCGCTCATGACCTTCTCGCGCTCGGTGGCCAGCACGGCCGACACGTTGCGCTTGGTGATCTCCTCGTTGAAAGCCGCCTGCACCACCGGCGCCAGGCGGTTTTCGAGGTTGCGGAAGTCAGCCCCGTTGTTGCGGATGAACTGGCGCGGTTCTGAAATGCGCCACTTCACCAGCCAGTCGATGACCAGACTCTTCTTCTCGGCAGTGAAGATGGGCCGCGTCTCCGGGCTGTCCAATGTCTGCACGCGCTTGTCGAGGAAGACCACGTTCTGGAACGGTGGCGGCAGCTTGACCTTCAGTCCAGGCTCGGTGATGACTTCCTTGATCTCGCCCAGGGCGTAGACGACGCCGACCTGCCGCTGGTCGACGACGAACAAGGTGCTGGCGGCGATCATCAGCACCACCAAGGCGCCGGCGACGAAGAGTCCGATGCGATTCATATTCAGCAGTCCTGCCATTCAGCGCCCCTCGCGGTCGCGCGTGCGCGCGCCGTCGCGGGAGCGGATGTCCACACTCTGGGTGCCGGTGGGGTCGACCGAAGTCGGTGACGGCACATTGGCAATCGCCGCGGCGCCAGCCGCTGGCGGACCACTTTGCTGCAGCAGCTTGTCCAGCGGCAGGTACAGCAGGTTGGAGCCGGCGCGGCTGTCGACCAGGATCTTGGAGACGTTGGAATACACCTGCTGCATGGTCTCGAGGTAGAGGCGGTCGCGCGTCACGGCCGGCGCACGCTGGTACTCGGTGAGCACCGAGCGGAAGCGTTGTGCATCGCCTTCGGCCTGGGCGATGACACGCGCCTTGTAGCCTTCGGCCTCCTCAAGGAGTCTCGCCGCCGTGCCGCGCGCCTTCGGGATCACGTCGCTGGCGTAGGCCTGGCCTTCGTTCTTGAAACGGTCGCGGTCGGCACCGGCCTTCAACGCGTCGTTGAAGGCGGCCTGCACCTGGTCGGGCACGAAGACGTTCTGCACGTTGACGTTGGAGATGACGATGCCGGCCTTGAGGCGGTCGAGCTGGGCCTGGATCGACTTCACCAGGTCAGCGGCGATGGCGTCGCGCTGCTCGTACAACACCTGGTCGACGCGACTGCGGCCGACGATCTCGCGCACCGCCGACTCGGCGGCCATGACCACGGCCTCGTCGGGCCGGAAATTCTCGAACAGATAGGCGCGCGCGTCGGCGCGGCGGTACTGCACCACGAAACGGATGTCGACGATGTTCTCATCCTGCGTCAGCATTGACGAGTCGCGCAGTCCGGTGGCCTGCACCACGGCATTGCGCCCCACCTCCACCGACTGCAACTGCGTCACCGCCACCACCTCGTGCGCCTGCACCGGATAGGGCATGCGCCACTGGAAGCCGGCGTCCTTGGTGTGGCTGTACTTGCCGAAGGTAGTGACCACCGCCTGGTAGCCTTCCTGCACGATGAAGAAGCCGCTGCCGAGCCAGATCAGCAGGGCCACGGCGCTGATCAGCCCGACACCGATGCCGGCACTCTTCATGTCGGGCTGGAACGACGGGCCGCCGTCGTCACCGCCACCGCCGGAGCGCCCGCCGCCGCCCTTGCCGCCGAACAGACCGCTCAGCTTGCGGTTGAAGTCGCGCCAAAGTTCGTCGAGATCGGGCGGGCCGTCGTTGCGGTTGTTGAAGATCAGCACGCCGGGGGGGCCTGCAGGGCGCGCCGGCCGGCGGCGCAGGGCGCCCGCCAGCCAGGCACGCAAAGCGGCCGCTGTGGCGCCAAGCCGGGTGAGGAAGGGGGAGGATTCAGGGTCACGCATGCTGGTGCGGGTTGGGGGCCGGTGCCGCTTCGGCGGCCTGTGGCGAAGCGGCAGACACAAGGTTGCCAGATGGGGGGGAGCCGGTGGCGTTCAAGTGCGCCAGGGCCACTTCGGCGATCGCCTGTCGAAGCCGCGGCAGGCCCTGGCCGGTACGGGCGCTGACGAAGACACGCTGGCGCCGCACGCCGGAGCGCACTTCGATGAAGTCGGCTTCCTCTCGCGGTTGGCGGGAGGCTTCGAGCAGGTCGCACTTGTTGTAGACCAGCAATTGCGGCACGTCGGCGGCGCCGATCTCCTGCAGCACGCGGTCGACGTCGTTCTGCTGCTCGGCCAGGTGCGGGCTGGCGGCGTCGATGACGTGCAGCAGCAGGTCGGCGTCCGCCGCTTCCTGCAGCGTGGCCTCGAAGGCCTCGACCAGCTTGTGCGGCAGGTCGCGGATGAAACCCACCGTGTCGGACAGCGATACCGAGGCCTGCGCCTCTCCCAGCCAGAGCGCACGCGTCGTCGTGTCGAGGGTCGCGAACAGCTGGTCGGCGGCGTAGGCACGGGCCTTGACGAGCGCGTTGAACAGCGTCGTCTTGCCGGCGTTGGTGTAGCCCACCAGCGAGATACGGAAGGTGCCGCGCCGCTCGCGCGCCTTGCGCTGCGTGCCCCGCTGGCGCTTGACCTTTTCCAGCCGCTCCTTCACCGACTTGATGCGGTCGCCGATCATGCGGCGGTCGAGCTCGATCTGCGCTTCGCCGGGGCCGCCGCGCGTGCCGATGCCACCCTGCTGACGTTCCAGGTGCGACCAACGCCGCACCAGGCGCGTGGCCATGTATTGCAGTCGCGCCAGTTCCACCTGCAGCTTGCCTTCGTGGCTTTGCGCCCGGTCGGCGAAGATGTCCAGGATGAGCGAGGTACGGTCGGCCACCGGCACACCCAAGTGGCGTTCCAGGTTGCGCTGCTGCGCGGGCGACAGCGCCTGGTCGAAGATCACGCCATGCGCCTCGGTGGCCGCAACCAGCGCCTTGATCTCGTCGGCCTTGCCCGAACCGACGAAGAGCGCCGGGTCGGGCGCGCGGCGGCGGGCGGTGACGCGCGCCACCGCCACGTCGCCGGCGGACTCGGCCAGCAGCGCAAGTTCGTCCAGCGTGACGTCGAAGGAAGGATCGCCGCCGATATCGACGCCGACGAGCACCGCACGCGTGGGCTCGGCGCCGCGCGGTGCGGCGGGGGCGGTGGCGGAACTCAAGGCTGTTGGCAGTCTGCGGCAGGCATCAGGCCGATTCGCCGGTCTCGGCGGGGTGGAAATTGACCGCGCGGCTGGGCACGACGGTGGAGATGGCATGCTTGTAGACCATCTGCGTCACGGTATTGCGCAGCAGCACCACGTACTGGTCGAAGGATTCGATGTGGCCCTGGAGCTTGATGCCGTTGACGAGGTAGATCGACACCGGCACATGTTCCTTGCGCAGCAGGTTCAAAAAGGGGTCCTGCAAAAGTTGGCCTTTGTTGCTCACGATATGCTCCGTGATGAGTGAGGGAAGCTGGGCACCTTATCACAGCGCCGCTGTACGGCGCCGGGCCAGTGGCATAGGGTCAATGGGCCTTTTCGTCGAAGGGGTTGGCCGCGGATCGCATCTCGATGCGCACCGGTGTGCCCACCAGCTTGAAGTGCTCGCGCAGCCGGCCTTCCAGAAACCGCTTGTAGCTGTCGGGAACGCGGTCTAGCGAGGTGCCGTGGATCACGACCAGCGGCGGGTTCATGCCGCCCTGGTGGGCATAGCGCATCTTCGGCCTGAAGCGGCCGTCACGGCGCGGCGCCTGGTGTTCAGCGGCTTCGTGCACCAGTCGCGTGAGCACCGGCGTGGGCATCTTGATGGTCGCCGAGGCGTGGGCCTGGAGGATGGCCTTCCACAGCGCCGTCAACCCCGTGCGCCGGATGGCCGAGATGTGCAGCACCGGTGCATATTTCAGGAACGAGAGCCGGCTCTCGATGGACCGCTGCAGGGTCTGGCGCTGGTAATCGTCGGTGGCGTCCCACTTGTTCACCGCCACCACCACGGCGCGGCCCGACTCCAGGATGTAGCCGGCGATGTGCGCGTCCTGGTCGCTCACGCCCTGCGTGGCGTCGAGCAGCAGCACCACCACGTGAGCGTCGGCCACCGCCTGCAGCGTCTTGACGACCGAGAATTTCTCGATCGCCTCGAAGACCTTGCCGCGGCGGCGCAGCCCTGCGGTGTCGATGAGCTCGAACTGGCGGCCGTCGCGCTCGAACGGCACGTGGATGGCGTCGCGCGTGGTGCCGGGCTGGTCGAAGGCCACCAGGCGTTCTTCGCCCAGCCAGGCATTGATGAGCGTGCTCTTGCCCACGTTGGGCCGCCCGGCCACCGCCAGTCGCACCGGGGCGTCGGCTGGCTCAGGCACGTCCTCGTCTTCGGGAAAGTCCTCCAGCGCCGCTTCCAGCAGGCTGCGGATGCCCTGCCCGTGCGCCGAAGAAATGGGGTGCGGCGCACCGATGCCGAGTTCGAAAAACTCGCCCAGCAGCGGCGAATCCGTCATGCCTTCGGCCTTGTTGGCGGCCAGCAGCACGCGCTTTTGCTGCGTGCGCAGGTAGCGCGCGATCTCGTGATCCTGCGCCGACAGCCCGCCGCGCACGTCGACGACGAAGATCACCGCGTCCGCCTCGGCCACCGCCTGCCGCGTCTGCTTGGCCATCTCGGCGACCACACCGGTGGGCTTGTCGGGCTCGAAACCACCGGTGTCGACGACGATGAATTCGCGCCCGCCCAGCCGGGCATTGCCGTAGTGGCGGTCGCGCGTGAGGCCGGCGAAGTCGGCCACGATGGCATCGCGGCTCTTGGTGATGCGGTTGAACAGCGTCGACTTGCCGACATTGGCGCGGCCGACGATGGCGATGACGGGCTTCATCAGTTGGGGCGGAAGGCGAACAGCCCGCCCTTCCGCGTGACGACGAGCAGCGTATTGCCCGCCAGCACCGGCGTGCCCAGCACCGGCGTGCCGTCGGTGGGCAACCGCAACTGCGTTTCGCCCGTTGCAGTGGACAAGAAATGCACTTGGCCTTCGACATCGCCAAAAGCCACCACCGGGCCCACCACGGCGGCGCCGCTGAGGCCGCGATAGAGCAGCCTCTCGCTGGTCCAGGCCACGTCGCCAGTGGCGGTGCGCCAGGCCGTGAGGCGGTCGCTGGCGTCGGCGCCGACGATGTGCTGCGGGTCGCCACCCACGGCCTGGATGCCGCCGACATTGCGCGACCACATCAGCGCACCACGGCTGGCGTCGGCGCAGGCCACTGCCGACTGGAAGGCACGCGCGCAGAGCAGGTCGCCGATGCGCACCGCCGGGCCCACCAGGTCGGCCAGGCGCTCGACTTCGTTGGTGCCGCGCGCCGAGGCCATCGGTACCTCCCACAGCACGGTGCCGCGCAAGGGGTCGACCCCCGCCAGACGTGCGCCCTGCCCCACCAGCAGCGTATTGCGGAAGGCCGCGATCACACCGGCCTGCGCCAGCGTCAGCGCGTCGCCCGGGCGCTGCAGCAACCACAGCCGGCGACCATCGAGGGCGTCGAAGGCGTGCACCGCTCGGTCCACGCCCATGACGAAGACGCGTTCTCCGGCCACCAGCGGCGGCGTCACCACGCTCGACGGCATACGCTTGCGCCAGAGCTCGCGGCCCTCTTCGAAGGTGACGACTTCATTGCCGCGCGTCACCACGCTGGTGAAGCGGCCATCGCTGCCGACGCCGGCGGACAGGGCGCCGCCGGCATTCGCGCGCCAGAGGATGGTGCCGCTGTCGGCCTGCAGGGCCAGCACGTCGCCGTCGCCGGAGGCCACGTAGAAAACGCCGCCATGGCCGGCCGGCACGAGTGGAAAACCGACCCGGCTGACGCTGGAAGCCCAGACCTGGCGACCGGCGATCCTGGGCTCGAAAGCCTCCAGCGGGGTCGGCGGCGGCTTGTCGGACGACGCGCAGCCCGCCAGCGCGGCGATGCCGGCCAGGACCAGACGACCTGCGGCCGCCCGCAGATTCACCGCGCGGCTCCGGCGGCAGAGGCCTCGGGCGCGACTCCCAGGGCGGTGAGCTTGGCTTCGACGAGGCGGCGGTATTCGACACCTTCGCCCATGGCTTTGTAGGCTGCCTGGTACGCGCTGCGCGCCTCTTCGCGCTTGCCCTGGGCGAGCAGGATGTCGCCGCGACGGTCCTGCACCAAGCCTTCGAAGTCGGGGGTGGAGGCCGCCGCCAGCGTCTTGAGCGCGTCGTCATACTGCCTGGCCTCGGCCTGAACAGCAGCCAGGCGCAGGCGGGCGACGGTGCGCATTTCTTCTTCGATGGCATGGCCCGCCACCCAGGCCAGCGAAGCCTTGGCGGCGTCGGCCTGCCCCTTGTCGAACTGCGTGCGGGCGGCCAGCAGGCCGCCTTGCTGCGCGTAGGCGGTGCCCGGGTAGCGTGTGCTCAGGTCAGCGAAGACGCGGCCGGCGCGTTCAGCGTCACCCGCGCGTGCTGCGCGGTCGAGTTCGTCGAACAGGGCACCGGCCTTCACGGCCTGGTCGCGCTGATACCACTGCCAGCCGTTCCAGGCTGCGAAGGCGCCCAGCACCAGCACCAGGGCCCAGGTGATGAGGTTGCCTTGCTTGTTCCAGAAGGCCTTGAGCGCGTCGAGTTGTTCTTGTTCCTGCAGGTCGAGTTGTGTGGCCATGGGGCTTGCTGTGGTCCGGGCAAAAGGTTGAGATTATCTATGGAGCAGTTCGGCGGCCCAGGCCGCGGGGACGGACAGTGGCCGCGTGACCTGCGGCGCGGCGGCATCGCGGAGCGGCTTGACGGCCACCATTCCCAGCGCAAGCTCGTTGGCGCCGAACACCAGCGCCCAGCGCGCGCCGCTGGCGTCGGCGCGCTTGAACTGTGCCTTCATGCTGCCGCCGCCGGCGTGCATGAGCACCGCCACGCCGGCGGCACGCAAGGCTTCGCTCACCTGCACGGCCGCGGGCAGTGCCGCTTCATCGGGCACCACGGCATAAGCATCAGGCACCGGCGGCGGCGGCGCCGTGCCCGACTGCTGCAGCAAGTCGAGCACACGCTCGATGCCCAGGCCCCAGCCGATGCCGGGCGCGGGCTTGCCGCCGATGAGTTCCATCAGGCCGTCGTAGCGCCCGCCGCCGCACACCGTGCCCTGCGCGCCCAGGCGGTCGGTGGTCCACTCGAACACCGTCAGCGAGTAATAGTCCATGCCGCGCACCAGGCGGTGGTTCACGCGGTAAGGCTGGCCGGCCGCATCGAGCGCGCCGCACAGGCCTTTGAAGTGCCGCAGCGAAGCGTCGCCCAGGTAGTCCATCAGCCGCGGCGCCGCTTCCACCAGTGCCTGCATGGCCGGGTTCTTGGTGTCCAGGATGCGCAGTGGATTGCTGTGCAGCCGGCGCTGCGCCTCGGCGTCGAGCAGTTCCCGATGGGCCTCGAAATGTGCCACCAGCGCGGCACGATGGGCACGTCGCTCGGCGGCCTGGCCCAGGCAGTTCAGTTCCAGCCGTACGTCGGCCAGACCGAGGTCGCGCCACAGGCTGCGGCACATGAGGATCACCTCGGCATCGACATCGGGGCCGGCGTACCCCAGCGCCTCGACGCCGACCTGATGGAACTGCCGGTAGCGCCCGCGCTGCGGCCGCTCGTGTCGGAACATCGGGCCCATGTAGTACAGGCGCTTGCCGCCGTCGTAGAGCATCGAATGCTCCACGGCAGCGCGCACCACGCCGGCGGTGCCTTCCGGGCGCAGCGTGAGCGCGTCGCCGTTCATGCTGTCGATGAAGGAATACATCTCCTTCTCGACGATGTCGGTGACCTCGCCCAGGCTGCGTACGAACAGCGGCGTGGGCTCGACGATGGGCGCACGGAAATTCAGATAGCCGTAGCGCCGCATGAGCGCGCGCACGGTCTCTTCGAACCACTCCCAGCGCGCCGAATCGGGCGGCAGGATGTCGTTCATGCCTTTGACGGCCTGGATCTTTTCTGGCATGGCTGGCAGGGAAGGTGCGTTCGGGGCGCCGGGACGGGCCCTCGGCGTCGCGTCTATCGGGGGATCACGCCCGCACCGCGGCGGAGCCGAAGCGACGCTCGATGTAGCTCTCGACGATCTTTTGGAACTCGGTCGCGATGCTCTCGCCGCGCAGCGTCAGCGCCTTTTCGCCGTCGATGAAGACCGGCGCTGCCGGCGCCTCACCAGTGCCCGGCAGGCTGATGCCGATATCGGCATGCTTGCTTTCGCCGGGGCCGTTGACGATGCAGCCCATCACCGCCACCTTGAGGTTCTCGACCCCCGGATATCTCGCCTTCCACACCGGCATCTGCGCACGCAGGAAATCGTCGATCTGCTTGGCCAGTTCCTGGAACGTGGTGCTGGTGGTGCGCCCGCAGCCGGGGCAGGCGGTGACGCTGGGGTTGAAGGCGCGCAGGCCCAAGGACTGCAGGATCTCCAGCGCCACCACCACCTCCTGCGTGCGCGCCTCGCCGGGCTGTGGCGTCAGGCTGACGCGGATGGTGTCGCCGATGCCTTCCTGCAGCAGCACCGCCAGCGCCGTAGCGCTGGCCACCGTGCCCTTGGTGCCCATGCCGGCCTCCGTGAGGCCCAGGTGCAGCGCGTAGTCGCAACGCCGCGCCAGCGCGCGGTAGACCGAGATCAGATCCTGCACGCCGCTGACCTTGCAGCTGATGATGATGTGGTCGGGGTTCAGCCCCATCTCGCGCGCCACCTCGGCCGAACCCAGAGCCGACTGCACCAGCGCCTGGTACATCACCTGCTTGGCGTCCAGCGGCCGCGCGCGGCGGGCGTTCTCGTCCATCAAATGCGCCAGCAGTTCCTGGTCGAGGCTGCCCCAGTTGACGCCGATGCGCACCACCTTGTCGTGCTTCACAGCGGCTTCGATCATCTGGCCGAACTGGCGGTCCCGCTTGTCGCCCTTGCCCACGTTGCCGGGGTTGATGCGGTACTTGGATAGCGCCTGCGCCATGGCCGGAAAGTCGGTGAGCAGGCGGTGGCCGTTGTAGTGGAAATCACCCACCAGCGGCACGTTGATGCCCATCCGGTCGAGCTGGTCGCGGATGTGCGGCACGGCCTCGGCGGCCTCGGGCGTATTGACGGTGATGCGCACCAGCTCGCTGCCGGCCACGGCCAGTTCCTTGACCTGGATCGCGGTGCCGATGACGTCCACCGTGTCGGTATTGGTCATGGCCTGCACGCGCACCGGTGCGTCGCCGCCGACGGTCACCACATGATCGCCCCAGGCCACGCGCGCCTGGCGCGAGCGCCTGGCGGCAGGCACGGCGGCTTCGATGATGTCCACGGGATCGGGTGCATTCATGGCAGAACCTCGTTGGCCGCAGAGACTGCTCAGCGCAGCTCCAGGCGCGCCACATTGTCGCGGGTGTGCGGTGCCAGATCGACCGGCTGGCCGCGAAACCCCAGTTCCGTGGCGGCGGCATTGCCGACCACCAGGCGCAGCGGCAGCGCGCCGTCCAGGCCCACACTTTCACCGGGCATCACCGTGCGCGACAACAGCACCTGGCCGCCGGCGTCGCGCACGTCGATCCACGATGCATCCACGGTGCGCAACTGCACCAGTCCCAAAGGGGCCGCGGCTTCCGCCTCGGCGGCAACCGCATCAGAGGCAGCCGCTTCCGGTGGTGGCACCGCGAAGACCGTCTCGCCCACGGGCTGCGCCGCCGGGCCTGCATCGGCGTCAGACGCTGCTGCATCCGTTGCCGCCAGGGCCGCCGTCGCGACCGAGACCCCGCGCTCGGCCGCCGGCAGCGCGGCCGAGGGCGTCGGTTCATCCGGCGCCCACAAGCCCGGCGGCAGGAAGTAGACGACGAGCGCTGCCACCATGAGCGCGGCCGCAGCCAGCATCAGCGGTCGCACTGCCGTGCCGGCGCGGCCTGGATGGCCGTGCCCAGGGCGGCCGAGGAAAGGCTCGTTCAGCCCCCCCCTGCCGGTCGACAGCGACATGGCAGCCGGCTGCGGCAGCCGCTCCAGTACCGGGCGGGCGTCGATCTTCAGCGTGCGACAGACGGTCTGCGCCAGGGCACGGGTAAAGGTGGCGTCGGGCAGTTCGTCCCAACGGTCGTTTTCCAGCGCGTCGAGCTTGCGCGGCGAGACCTTGATCGCCGCGGCCAGTGCGGCAATGTGCAACCCCTGCCGTTCGCGGGCCGCCTTGAGCAGCGCGCCGGCGCCTGTATTTTCGGGGGCAGGCTCAGTCATCGAAGCGGCCCCGTTCGAATTGCAGGGTTTCGGTGGATTGCGGAAAACGTTCCTGCAACTGCCGCCCGTAGGACTGCACAGCGTCCAGGTTACCCAGCCGGCGCTCGATGCGCGCCGCCAGCCACAGGCTCTGTGCGCTGGACTGGCCGGGCTGGGCATTGATGCGCTGCACATAGAAGCGCGCGCGCTCCAGTTCGCCGCGGCGCAGCAGCACCTCGCTCAGGTTGTAGGCCGTGACCGGGTTGCCGGGGTCAAGCTCGTAGCAGCGCGATAGCGTGCGCTCGGCCTGCGCCCACTGGCCGGCGCGCGCCTGGCACACCCCCTGCGCCAGCAGGGTGCGCGTGACCTCGCGGTACTGCGGCTGCAGTAGGGCGCGCTCGAACTGCGCGTCGGCGTCAGCGAAGCGCTGCTGCTGGCAGAGGAACCAGCCGTAGTTGTGCATCGCGTTGCCATCGCGCGGGTTGAGCTTCAGGCCCCGCTGAAAGTCGTCGTCGGCGCGCTGAGGGTCACCCAGCGAGGCGTAGATCAGGCCGCGCAGGTTGTAGGCCTCGGGCAGGTCGGGCTTAGCGGCAATCGCCACGTTGACTTCGTCCAGCGCCGTGTTCGCCTGTCCGCGCGCCAAGTACAGGCCAGCCAGTTCGAGCCGCACCTGCGCCCGGCGCTGGGCGTCGCCGGGTTCGGTGCCGGCACGCGCCGGCAGGCCGTCGCTGCCGGCCGTGCTGGTTGTGACGGTGGTCGTGGAGGTGCAGGCCGCCAGCACGGCCAGCGCCGCCAGCGGCAGCGCACTGCGCAGAGCCCGCGGCATCAAGGCAAGCTCCCGGCGGTGGCGATCGGAATCACGCCGCGCCGCGCCGCGAGCCGGTCGCGTGCATGGGTGCGGTCCTGCACCTCGCCGGCCAGCTGGCCGCAGGCAGCGTCGATATCGTCGCCGCGCGTCTTGCGGATGGTGGTCACGATGCCGGCGTCCTGCAGCACCTGCGCGAAGGCCAGCACACGCTCGCGCGGCGAACGCTTCAGACCCGAGGCCGGGAAGGGATTGAACGGGATCAGGTTGAGCTTGCAGGAAATGCGGCCCAGCGTACGGCTGGCCGTGGCCTGCCCTTGCACCAGACGCACGAGTTCATGCGCCAGTTCGGGCGAGTCGTTGACGCCGTCGAGCATGCAGTATTCGAAGGTGATGAAGTCGCGTGGCGCCGCGGCCAGATAGCGCTGGCAGGCCGCCAGCAGTTCGTGCAACGGGTATTTGCGGTTCAGCGGCACCAGCGACTCGCGCAGGGCGTCGTTGGGCGCATGCAGCGACACGGCCAGCGCCACCGGGCAGTCTTCGCGCAGGCGGTCGATCATGGGCACCACGCCCGAGGTCGACACCGTGACCCGGCGCCTGGACAGGCCATAGGCGTGGTCGCTGAGCATGGTGCGCAAGGCGGGCACCAGTGCGGCGTAATTCTGCAGCGGCTCGCCCATGCCCATCATCACCACGTTGTCGATGGCGCGCTCGCCCGCCGGCAGCGCCAGCTGTTGGCGCAGCCGGTGTTCGGCAAACCAGAGCTGCGCAACGATCTCGCCGGTGCCGAGGTTGCGGCTGAAGCCCTGATGGCCCGTGCTGCAGAAGCGACAGCCCACCGCGCAGCCGGCCTGCGACGAGACGCACAAGGTGCCGCGGTCGTCTTCGGGGATGAAGACCGCCTCGACAGCGTTGCCGCCGCCGACGTCGAACAGCCACTTCACCGTACTGTCGGCCGACCGGTGTTCCGACAGCAGCGGCAAGGCGCGCACTTCGGCCACGCCGGCGAGCTTGTCACGCAACGACTGGGCCAGGTCGGACATGCGGCTGAAATCGGACTCGCCCTGGCGGTGAATCCAGCGGTACAGCTGCACGGCGCGAAAGCGCTTCTCGCCCAGCGCCGAGCACCAGGCCGCCAGCCCCTCGAGGTCGAAGTCGAGAAGATTGACGGCCATGGCGTCTTTAGCGCGAATGAACGTTCATGCCGGCAAAGAAGAAGGCAATCTCCACTGCCGCTGTCTCTGGCGCGTCAGAGCCATGCACGGCGTTGGCATCGATGCTGTCGGCGAAGTCGGCGCGAATGGTGCCCCTGTCGGCCTTCTTCGGGTCGGTCGCGCCCATCAGTTCGCGGTTCCTGGCGATCGCGCCCTCGCCTTCCAGCACCTGGATCATGACCGGACCCGAGATCATGAAGCTGACCAGGTCGTTGAAGAACGGGCGCGCCTTGTGCACGGCATAGAAGGCCTCGGCGTCGCCCCGCGAGAGGTGCGCCATGCGCGCGGCCACGATCTTCAGGCCGGCACCCTCGAAGCGAGCGTAGATCTGGCCGATGACGTTCTTGGCCACGGCGTCGGGCTTGATGATCGAGAGCGTACGTTCAATGGCCATGAAAAATT
>Ga0105090_10000806_pt1 | contig 16116 bp, 14 predicted proteins | sample PPLLak3March2015_FD_79110 | JGI IMG/M metagenome (GOLD analysis project Ga0105090, IMG submission 79110) | Freshwater sediment microbial communities from Prairie Pothole Lake near Jamestown, North Dakota, USA - PPLs Lake P7 Core (1) Depth... | ecosystem: Environmental > Aquatic > Freshwater >... | reverse complement strand
TTCAGCTAGAACAGTATGATTTACTAAAATCAAGATTATGGAAAAAATAAAATTGAGTATTATTTTCATAAATAATGAACTGTTTTAATAGGTGGCTTAGGTTTGAAATAACATACTGCATGGGTATCTAAAAGTTGCTTTTAACAAATTGGCGATACAGTTGTTTTAGTAACTTACTAAAAAAATGCCAATATCCCAAATTTTTAGTGGTTCCCATAAATGATTATATAATTTCCCTGCTTTATTTATGAATTGCCGATTTTTATATAAAAACCCTCACTTTTCCTTGATACCTTAACTGTGATTTTCAGCCTAACAGGACAGTAGTATATATGGTTTCTTTATTTGTTGCACGATAGGCAGCTCTTGGCCGCTATGCATAGCTATCCATAGCAGCCGCTATGCATTATTGGTGGCTAATGTAAAAAAGACCTCACTAATCCCGTCATATTTGCAATATTACTGCGACTATTGCTGGGTATCCGTTTGCTCTATTGGCTGAGGAGTCTTCGTAAACAGCGATTGGCCACTAATGAGGTGACGTCATCATATGACTAGCTGATTGTCAGGAGTGCAGTTAGATCCTTTGAGAGAGGGACTTGAAGGCACCAGTATTTTAGCCAGCGCCCGGGAAAACGGCTTGTGACAGTACAGATCATCGCCGAGAGCCCTAGCTCCCAGCGAAGTTGTGAACATATTCTTTATAAACAATCCAGAATCGCTCTCTTAACTGCATCCAAACTGGCGTCAATAGTAACAGGATGTGCTGCTTCACATTGTTTTATAGCCGTATCGGGATCTTTTAAACCAGTACCGGTCAATGTACAGACAATCTTGCTGCCTTCAGGGATTTTGCCAGAGGCTATATCGTGCATAGCGCCGGCTAATGAAGTCGCGGAGGCCGGCTCGCAAAAGATGCCCTCGGACTGTGACAACATTTTTTGTGCCGCTAAAATCTCTTCATCAGTAAATTTGTCAAACCAGCCGCCGGACTCTTTTTGAGCAGCCCAGGCGAAATCCCAGGATTGCGGGTGGCCGATACGAATTGCAGTGGCAATGGTTTCAGGATTATCGATCATTTTACACGCTACGAAAGGCGCAGCTCCTGCGGCTTGATAACCACACATGACAGGGCGATTACCACACACACGATCTGTGGCATATTCTTTGTAGCCTTTCCAGTAGGCAGTAATATTGCCCGCGTTACCGACTGGCAAACAATGGTAATCAGGTGCAAAACCCAAATCGTCAATAATTTCAAAAGCAGCGGTTTTTTGGCCATCAATTCTGAACGGATTAATAGAGTTAACGATGGTGACCGGAGCGTGTTCCGCAACTTCTTTAACCAGTTCCATACCTTTATCAAAGTTGCCGTTAATCTGAATAATGGTAGCGTCGTACATTAAGGTTTGCGCCAGTTTGCCCAAGGCAATTTTTCCCTCGGGTATCAAAACAAAGGCTTTAATGCCTGCGCGTGCAGCGTAGGCGGCGGCCGAGGCGGAAGTATTGCCTGTCGATGCACAGATAATCGCCTGACTGCCCTCTTCCACCGCTTTGGTAACTGCCATGGTCATGCCGCGATCTTTAAATGATCCGGTTGGATTCAAGCCTTCAAACTTGACATAAATATCAACATCCTTGCCTATCAATCGGGGTATATTTTGTAATTGGATGAGCGGCGTATTGCCTTCGTTCAAGCTGATGATACGAGTAGTCGCACTGACGGGCAGACGGTCTCTATAGCGCTCAATTAATCCGGTGTAGTGTTTATGTGTAGTCATGTTTTTTATTTATTTTAGGGTTTCCAGGCGGATGCGGTTGATTTTTCCGGTAACGGTTTTTAAAGCCTCTATTTCAGAAATTGCAGCGTTCATTTCTTTTTCCAGCGTGATTTGCGTCAGCAAAATAATCGGTATGGCAGTTTCATCGCCTAACGGTTCCTTCTGTATGATGGCTTCAATGCTGATGTGATGTTCTGCCAGTATTCTGGTTACGTCAGCTAATACCCCCGGTTTATCTTCTGTAGTCAGGCGTAAATAATATGCCGTTTTAAAGCGATCAGATGTTAAAACCGGGATATCATGTAATGAATCTGCCTGGAAGGCCAGATGAGGCACCCGGTTTTCAGGATCGCTGGTTAAGGCCCTGACGACATCAATAACATCCGCGACAACAGCTGAAGCGGTAGGTTCAGCGCCAGCACCCGCGCCGTAATAAAGGGTCGCACCAACGGCATCGCCTTTTACCAGTACAGCATTCATTACGCCGTTTACATTGGCAATCAGCCTGCGTTCGGGAATTAAGGTTGGGTGTACTCTTAATTCAATGCCTTCGGGCGTTTTTCTGGCAATACCCAGGTGTTTGATGCGATAACCCAGCTGTTCTGCATATTCCACATCAAGTCGGGTAATTTGAGTAATGCCTTCGGTATAAACTTTGTCAAATTGTAACGGGATACCGAAAGCAATCGATGCTAGAATGGTTAACTTGTGTCCGGCATCTATGCCTTCCACGTCAAAAGTCGGATCAGCTTCAGCATATCCCAGAGCTTGAGCTTCAGCCAGAACATCATCAAAATCACGCCCTTTGTCGCGCATTTCGGTCAAAATAAAATTGCCTGTGCCGTTGATAATACCCGCCAGCCATTGAATTTGATTGCCGCTCAAACCTTCGCGTATGGCCTTTATAATCGGGATACCACCAGCAACAGCGGCTTCAAAGGCAACAATTACGCCTTTTTCACTGGCTTTGGCAAAAATCTCGTTACCGTGTAAGGCAATCAGGGACTTATTGGCGGTGACTACGTGTTTGCCGTTTTCTATGGCTTTTAAAACCATTTCTTTAACAGGACCTGCACCACCAATTAATTCCAGAACTATGTCGATCTCGGGGTCATTGATGATGTCCATCGGATCGGCGGTCAAAATAATCCCTTGGGTATCGCAAATACGTTCTTTGTCTAAATCCTTTGCCGTGGCACGTGTGATAATGATTTCCCTGCCTGCTCTGCGGGCAATTTCTGCCGCATTGCGTTTTAACACATTAACGGTACCGCCGCCGACAGTACCTAGTCCTAACACACCTACTTTTACCGGTTTCAAATTGAGCTCCAGTTAAAAAATTGTTCAAATTCCAAACGTATAGGGTGACTTTAATCGCCCTTGAGGTTTTACCGAGCTAATAAAGCCGTTTCCCTTATATCAATCACTTAACAAGACCGTCTTTTTTCATCATATGACGAATGCCACGCACTGCCTGGCGCGTCCGGTGTTCATTCTCAATTAAGCCAAATCTGACATGATCGTCTCCGTACTGACCAAAACCAATGCCGGGAGCAACGGCAACTTTTGCTTCCAGCAGTAATTTTTTGGAAAACTCCAGCGAACCCATGGCTTGATAAGCTTCCGGAATTTTCGCCCAGACGAACATCGTCGCTTTCGGTTTTACAACAGGCCATCCTGCCGAATTTAAGCCCTCACACAAGACATCGCGTCTTTTTCTATACATCTCGGCGATTTCGACAACACAATCCTGCGGACCCTCCAATGCGGCGATGGCAGCAATCTGAATCGGTGTAAACGTGCCGTAATCCAGATAGGATTTAATCCGCGCCAACGCAGAAACCAGTTCTTTGTTACCGCACATAAAACCGACGCGCCAGCCCGGCATGTTATAACTTTTGGACATGGAGAAAAACTCTACGGCTATGTCTTTCGCGCCTTTAACCTGAAGAATGGATGGGGCCTTGTAACCGTCAAATACAATATCCGCATAGGCAATATCCTGTACTACCCAGATATTATGTTCTTTAGCCACGGTGATTATTTTTTCAAAAAAATCCAGTTCCACGCATTGACTGGTAGGATTTCCTGGAAAATTAAGAATCAGCATTTTTGGTTTAGGCCATGAATCAATAATGGCTTTTTGCAGCTCATCAAAAAAATCGCCGCCCGGAATCATTGGCACATGCCTTAAATCTGCGCCAGCTATCACCACACCATAAGGATGTATAGGATAGGCTGGGTTCGGCACCAGCACCACATCACCCGGCCCCAGTGTAGCTAACGCCAAATGCGCCAAACCTTCCTTGGAACCAATCGTGACAATTGCTTCAGTTTCCGGATCCAGGTCGACATCAAAACGGGTTTTATACCAGTTACAGATAGCTTTTCTTAGCCGGGGAATACCTTTAGACATTGAATAGCGATGCGTATCAGGTCGCTGTGTTGCCTCAAGCATTTTATCAACGATATGTTTAGGCGTAGGCTGATCGGGATTACCCATGCCAAAATCAATAATATCCTCTCCCGCCGCACGGGCTTTGGCTTTTAGCTCATTAACAATGTTAAAAACGTAGGGAGGTAAACGACTTATTCTATGAAATTCTTCCATTAATAGCTCTTGAGCAACCCGTGTATATGTGAGATTAAAAAACTGCTTAAATTACTGGTGTTAACAGCTTCTGTCAAATAATAGCGAGTATTTGACTGCTTGATGGTCTAAAGATTTACGCACTATAATTCGTCGAATTTATCCTTCGCCAAGGCTCTCCTGAGCTTTGCCGAAGGACTCAGGACGAACAGAGCAGGTGATTCATGGATAATATTTGCTCCACGCGCATCAAGTCCTCCCGGGTATCCACGCCCGCCTCCGGAGTTTTATCCACGATTTTCACTAATACTGCTTCGCCATGCCAAAGTATTCTAAGTTGTTCCAGTGATTCAACCAACTCAAGCGGTGACGCTTCCCAGGAACAGTAACGATTTAAAAAATCCACCGTATAGGCATACATGCCGATGTGGCGAAGATAAGGCAATCTTCCTGATGGTTTTCTGCCTGCTTGTGCGAAGGTATCTCTTTCCCAGGGAATCGGCGCGCGGCTAAAATAAAGAGCGTAGCCGGCTTTATTCAATACCACTTTGACTGCGTTCGGATTAAATATCTCTTCTGAATCAATGATTTTGGCCGCCAGCGTTGCTATACCGGCCTGCTTCTGATCAGCTAATGCTACAGCGACCTCACGAATCGTTGCGGGTGGAATCAGGGGTTCATCACCTTGCAGGTTTACGATAATTTCATTGCCTGCCCAACCGCATTGCCTCGCAACTTCGGCGATTCTTTCCGTGCCGCTTTGATGGTCTGGATGCGTCATCATTGCTTTGATGCCCAAATCGCAGACTCTTTGAAAAATCCGCTCATCGTCTGTAGCAACAATAATTTCTTCTGCATCGGCTTCCTGGGCCCGCTCACAAACATGGGCAATCATAGGTTTGCCGACAATATTCAATAACGGCTTGCCCGGCAGCCTGGTTGAAGCATATCGTGCCGGGATAACAACTTTAAAACGTAGACTCATTTGTACAATGCATCTGTTTCTTCGCTGCTTAACACGCGAGCTTCATCTTCTAGCATAACGGGAATATCATCGCGGATTGGAAAAGCAAGTCGATCAGCTCTGCATATTAGCTCCTGTTTAGACTTATCATAAATCAATGGGCTCTTGCACAATGGACACGCCAAAATATCGAGTAATTTTTTATCTATCATGCTTTTCTCTTAATAAGTTTAATAATTGTTCAGAAAAAATGGATTCAGGAACGGCTTTTACAGGAAGATACCAATGCTGCTTTCCTGCAAATGCCGAACATTTTACAGCATCCTTTTCAGTCATTAGCACAGGTTTGTTATCGCTAAATTCAATATCGTGGCGCTGGTATTGATAATGGTCAGGAAAACTATGGGTTATACAGGTCAATCCAGCCGCTTCAAGCAGGTTAAAAAATCGTTCAGGATTGCCTATACCCGCTAATGCATGGCAATCAACAACGTTAAATTCTTGTAACGATTTTTGCTCTCCGGTAACTAGATTGACTGCCGTATCACCGATAAGCTGCATGGAAAACTCATTAGCTTCGGACTTTTCACCATTCACGATGATGAAATCGACACTTTGCAATCTTTCTATAGGTTCGCGTAAGGGGCCAGCGGGTAAACAGTATCCGTTACCAAAGCGCCTTTCTCCATCAATAACAGCGATTTCAATATCTCTGTTCAAGGCGTAATGTTGCAGGCCATCATCGGATAAAATAACATTACAATCGGCTTGTTTGAGCAACATATTTGCTGCATCTACCCGCAAAGGCCCAACAGCCATCGGGCAGGCAGTTTGTTTAGCGATTAACAAGGCTTCATCGCCAACATTTTTAGCATCGCTGTCAGCAGCAACCCATTGCGGCCATGATTCGGCCTGACCACCGTAACCTCGACTGATGATACCCGGCTTAAAGCCTGAATCCTTAAGAAACCCCGCCAACCAGATAATTAAAGGTGTTTTGCCTGTGCCGCCGACAGTAATATTGCCTACTACGATAACCGGAACAGGCAATGTATGCTTTTTTAATACACCCAGGCGATATAAGAACTTTCTAAATTTGACCGCATCACTGAATAAAAAGCCCAATGGCGATAACCAGACACCGATAAACGGGTCTTTATACCAGATATCTGTTGCCCATCGGGCCAGCGTTTTTTTCATGGTTTGTCTTTTGATTGTTCTGCAAGCTTAAGTAATTCCTGCTTAAACGTTTCTAATTGCTGATTGACTAATTCGTGTGGCAAGCCATCGTCCCCTGTCAGGTAATATGTGCCGTCTGCATCAATAGTCAACGTGATCATTTTGGGATATTGTTCTGCTTCCATATTGACAATGCATTCTATCAAGTTACATCCTCAGCCGGCTTTTCACCTTGCGCTTCACACTCATATTAACATTTTCCCGGCCAATCCAGATATACGCAATCACAAAGGCAATACTGCAACATAGTGCCGCCATCGAAAAAACAAACCCGGAACCCAATGACTCCCAGTAATAGCCGCTATAAAGACTACCCAGCATACCCCCTAAACCGAAGCTGAGACTGCTATATAAAGCTTGCCCCTTACCCTGATGCTGCCCGCCAAAATAAAGATGAACCAGGTGTATGGCAACAACATGAGTGCCGCCAAAGGTCGCGGCATGTAATAATTGAGCCATAATTAACAAGCCCAAATAATCAGAACACCAGCCTATCATCAGCCAGCGGCCTGTAGCCAACACCAAACTGAGCAATAAAATAGCTCTTAAAGAAAAGCTTTTTAACAAGCTCCTCATGTAAACAAAGAGAACTATTTCCGCAAAAACGCCAAGCGCCCAGAGTAATCCTGTGACAGTAGCTGAATAATGATAGTGCTTGAGATAAATCGAATAAAAAACGTAATATGGGGCGTGTGCAACCTGTATCAGCATGGTAACCGCAAAAAAGGCTAAAACTTCCGGTTTTTTTATGATTTGCACCATTCCGAACATTTCTGGCCCATGGCTGATAGCCTTAGCCTCGGGGGTAATTAAGGTAGCCCCCCAACTTAAAATCAACAAAGCAGCAATAACGACCGGAAGCATTACAATCGGCTGGCTATCCAGTAACCAACCGATACCCAGTACCGATACAATAAAACCGATCGATCCCCAAAGTCTTATTTGACTATATCGATGGGGTTCATTTTTTAAGTGGAATAACGTGACCGCTTCAAATTGAGGCAACACTGCATTCCAAAAAAAACTGAATGCTATGGTTATCCAGGCAAACCAGAAATAATGTTGAGCCAATAAAAAACCGGCAAAAAGTAAGGCGGCAAAAAATGAAGCAATGCGAATTATTCGTAAACTTTTTCCGGTATGGTCGGCAATCCAGCCCCACAAATTGGGTGCGATGATTTTTGTGCCGACCAACAAGGCAGAAAGCTCGCCGATTTCAATGGGATTAAAACCGCTGTCCTTTAAGTAGAGGCTCCAGTAAGGTAAAAAACCGCCTAAGGTTGCAAAATAAAAGAAATAAAAAGCTGACAGTCGCCAGTAAGGGACAGACATTTAAATGAGAATTTATCTCAAGATCGGTAATCCTGAAACAACACCCATGTTCTGTGCTCGATTTCGTAAAAAATGATCCATCAGAACTATTGCCATCATCGCTTCAGCAATCGGAGTAGCGCGTATGCCGACACAGGGGTCATGACGGCCTTCCGTAACAACATCAATAGCCTCGCCTCGCTGATTGATACTTTTGCCTGGCAGCCGCAAACTGGAGGTCGGTTTTAGCGCAATACTGGCAGAAATAGCCTGACCACTGGAAATGCCACCCAGAATACCGCCAGCATGATTGCTCAAAAAACCGGCTGGCGTCATTTCATCGCGAAACTGTGTGCCTTTGCTATTAACGCAGGCAAATCCATCGCCAATTTCCACACCCTTAACCGCATTAATGCTCATTAAAGCATGGGCCAAATCAGCATCAAGACGATCAAATATGGGTTCACCTAAACCCGGTGGAACGTTGGTCGCCACCACCTCAATTCTCGCACCAATCGATTCACCTTCCTTACGTAAGGCATCCATATAGGCTTCCATTTCATGGACTTTATCCGCGTCTGGGCAAAAGAATGGGTTGGTGTCAATGATAGTCCAATCGAGCTTTTCAATTCTTATCGGCCCGAGTTGTGATAAATAACCGCGAATTTCTATACCCGCCTGCTCTTTGAGATATTTTTTGGCTATGCCTCCAGCCGCAACACGCATCGCTGTTTCACGTGCCGAGGAACGCCCGCCGCCCCGATAATCCCTGAATCCATACTTCTGCTGGTAAGTATAATCCGCATGCCCTGGCCTAAATGTGTCAGCAATTTTAGAATAATCTTTTGAGCGTTGATCGGTATTATCAATCAGCAGGCCAATCGGCGTACCTGTGGTCCTACCTTCAAACACACCCGACAGGATTTTTACTTCATCGGCTTCGCGCCGTTGCGTAGTGTGCCTTGAAGTGCCCGGCTTTCTGCGATCAAGATCTTCCTGTAAATCAGCTTCCGTCAATGCCAAGCCGGGAGGACAACCATCGACGATACAACCGATAGCAGGGCCATGACTTTCACCAAACGAGGTGACGGTAAATAGTTTTCCCAGGGTATTTCCAGACATATTAAATTAAAGCCGCTATAAATAATTCGTGGTAGTAATGAACCTGTTCAGCTGTCAGCAAAAAAACGCCGTCCCCGCCCCGTTCAAAATCCAGCCAGTAAAAAGGCACATCAGGGAAGGTGTTCTGTAATGTTTCCGCGCTGCTACCTACTTCTACAATTAAAATCCCCTGCTCTGCCAAATAATTATCGGCGTCAACCAGAATACGAAGAACAATATCCAATCCTGTGTGGCCGCCTTTAAAACCCATATCTGGTTCCGCACGAAACTCCCTAGGTAATTGTTCCCATTCATCATGGCACACATAGGGCGGATTACTGACGATGACATCGTATAAAGTAGCGGGTAATTCTTTAAATAAATCTGACTGATAGAGTGTCACCGAATCGGATACCTGATGGTTTTCAATATTGATTTCAGCAACAGCCAGTGCATCGACTGACAAATCTACTGCATCAACCGAGGCTTCTGGAAAAGCGTAAGCACAGGCTATTGCAATACAAGCACTACCGGTACACAAATCCAGAATGCGCTCTACTTGGTCTTCATCGACCCAGGGAGAAAAGCGTTGTTCGATTAATTCTGCGATGGGGGATCTTGGCACCAATACCCTATCATCAACATAAAATGACAAACCTGCAAAAATAGCTTCATTGGTTAAATAAGCTGCCGGTATTCTTTCATTAATGCGTCTATCGATGATATTAATGACAGCTTGACGCTCAGTCATCGTTAGAACCGTATCCAGATAGGCTTCAGCCAGGTTATAGGGCTGATAAAGAGTATGCAAAACCAGCGCAGCCGCTTCATCAAGCGCAGTGACCGTCCCATGTCCAAAACTGACCCTGGCTTGTGTAAACCGGCTGGCTGCCCAGCGTATATAATCGCGCAGGGTCGATAAAGTGGTTAAAACTTCAGAGGGTGTTGTTTGCATTACTTATCTATTTTGAGCGCTAAAAAGGCTGGACTACCGCGACGTTGAATTAAAACAGCGACTGATTTACCAACCGGTAAATTTTTGGCGATCTTTTCAAAATCAGCAACACCCCTAATTACATCATTATTGATACGTAAAATTACATCACCAGGTTGGATACCCGCATTCTTGGCAGCACCTTTGCCGACATTTTGTACTAACACGCCGCCTTTAATCACCTGCAAAGCATTTCTTTCCTCTGCGGTTAAATCGGTAACACTAACCCCCAACCTATTAGTAGGTTTGGCCTTCTCGGTTTTGGTATCGGCTACTTTATCAACCTGATCGGGTAATAATCCAATGTTGAAATCTATTGTTTTTTCATCACCTTGTCTGAGAATTTTTAGCTTTGCTTTATCATTGATAGGTGTCATGCCTACCATAGGAGGCAAATCACCTGAATTTTCAATCGGTTGCCCATTAAATTCTGTGATAATGTCCCCAATTTGCAATTCTGCTTTTTCTGCAGGACTGCCAGGCATAATTTTAGAGACTAAAGCTCCCATTGGTTTTTTCATGCCAAATGATTCAGCCAATTCCCGAGTCACATCCTGAATCTGCACACCTAACCAGCCATGCGAGGCTTTACCCGTTGCTTTTATTTGCTCAACAGCATTCATTACTACATCCATCGGAATAGCGAACGAAAGCCCCATAAATCCACCGGTACGGCTATAAATCTGGGAGTTGATACCAACAACTTTACCATCCATATTAAACAGCGGCCCCCCTGAATTGCCGGGATTAATCGCCACATCTGTTTGTATAAAAGGCACATAATTGCCTCCAGGTAAGCTGCGTCCTTTAGCGCTGACTATACCTGCTGTGACTGATTGTTCAAAGCCAAAGGGTGAACCGATAGCCAAAACCCACTCGCCTACCTGCAGTTGATTTGGATTACCAATAGTCACAGCTGGCAAATCAGACGCATCGACTTTTAATACTGCAATATCGGTGCGCGCATCGGAGCCGATAAGTTTGGCTACCAATTCGCGTCTATCAGAGAATTTAACAATGATTTCATCAGCATCTTTTACGACATGATGATTAGTTAACACATAGCCATCCTTGGAAATAACAAAACCAGACCCTAGTGATTGGGTGTCTCCACCGCCATAACCACCACCGTCAGGATTGTTAAAGAAATGCTTGAATAACTCCTCCATTTCAGGAGGCATACCTTCAGGCATGGGCTGTTCTTTCTGAGTATCTTCAGCAGTTTCAGGCTTGGCTTTTATGACAGTACTGATATTAACGACCGCCACACCATTGACTTTTACCATCTCGGTAAAGTCTGGCAATTGCGCTAATACATTTTGATTAAACAGAAAAACCAGAAAAACACACCAGCCAAGCTTTTTGAACATAAAATCTCCGTTCCCTAACATTGATAAAATAGTTGTATTACATGTAACAATAAATCTTGCGACCTATACTTCTTCCAGCCACAGAGCAAATTACCGAAAAAAAGAAAATGCCAACTTGGCAAGAAGCGATAACTACTTCCATCTTCTGCGCCTCGTAGGTACCGAGAATGCCGATTGTATCCGACATAAACATGATTATTCAATCTTTCAAATCCCGAAGTTTGATGCCTTCTGCAATAAATTTAACTGTTTCCGCGGGCGCTTCGCCCATAACGGTCAGTTGATAATTGTTTATTGTTCGGCTATAAGAATTAACTGCACCGACTGATTGAAGACCCGATTGCATAGCTGCACTTTTACTTTCCATATAAATTGACACTGAAGTAAAACCATCGCTTAGCAATAGGTGATCAACAGGTTGCTCGGCGTTGTGCATAGGTTTGCGGGTAAAAAACACTTCCCGGAAACCTTTCGGAAGTTCCGTCACAATAAAGGCCGCCTGATCTGATGATTGCGACTGTAACTGATGGATATGTTTGGCTGGATGGATAGAATCCAGGAATTTAACATCAATGAAAGGCAGTGAATCTTTCACTTCTATCTCGGTGAAAACAACCTGCTCCAGGGGAACACCTTGATTATCATAAAGTACAATTTTTAGGGGCAAAAACTGTTTTTTTTCTATCCATATTTTTCTGGAATATCTGGCATTATCTTTAGGTTGGATAGCAACAACATAACTCGGCAGCATGGCGACATTTTCTTCACCAACCACTTCAAACTGATAAATGGCGCCCACTTCATCCAGATTACGAGGCACATCAACCAGAAAGGAACGCTCAAAAGGCCGATGATCTACGATCGATTGTTGCGATTCCTTAAACAAACAACTTACTTTACCTGCGTCTCGAATTATTTCACGTAACGGCGAATTTAATGACAATAGCCGTTCCTGTTGAACACCCTTTGCAGCCGCGTGGACATATTTCATAGGCTCCAGCTTGCCATTTTTAAGAAACGCAACCGTGCCCTGATAGTTCAAGACTTCCATAGCATGGTTCATTTTCTCCAAAACTTGCAGGGCATTTAACTCCGGCTCTCTTGCCGATGCAATCTTTATTGACAAGAGCAGTACAGCAAAAAGAAGTTTAACCACGGTCATTTGTGACTATAAGCCGTTACTCTGGCAAAACGCTGAAAATCAGCCTCGCCATTCGTATAAACACTACTATTGTGCGCCTGAAGATAATCATTAATACGTTTATTAAGTGGATCTTGCGCTGCCTGATTTGCATAACCAGCGGAGTTGGCTGGCTGTTCGGGCAACTGGTTCTGGGCCACCTGGACTGCTAATGCCGTTTTGGGATACTGATCCGGGTCATTCATACTATGTCCAGCAATTACCGCAACAATAGCAATAGATGCGGCCACAGCAATTTGTTTGTGACTCGGCTTGAATGCTTTATGTTGAGGTAATAAATAAACAGGTTCTTTCTGGATTTGCTGACTTATTTTTTTTGAAAAATCAGCTTTTGTTAATAAAAAAATGTCTGTTCTCATTGCATGACTTATAGCCTCATAACGATTCAATTTGTCTTGCAATTCAGACTGCAGTTGCACTTTTTTCAATAAATTCAATGCTTGTACATGATCTAGTTCATTATCAAGAAATTGAGATATTTTTTGATTTAAATCTTCAGGCATCAAAAATCACCGTGTTCGAGCAAGGGGTTTAATTTATTATCAATCGCCTCACGCGCTCTAAAAATGCGTGAGCGTACCGTACCTACCGGGCAATCCATTGCTTCAGCAATTTCTTCGTAGCTCATACCCTCAAACTCACGCAACATAATTGCTGTGCGCATTTCTTCGGGCAGCTTATCAATTGCTATTTTAATTGTGTCAATTATTTCCTGATTTAATAAAAGTCTCTCGGGTGTTTCCATACCCTGCAACTGAGGTGCATTTTCAAGGGCTTCCGCATCCTGTATATCCACCTGATAATCTGAGCTTCTTCTTGATCGTGATACGAGGTAGTTTTTTGCCGTATTAATAGCAATGCGATACAACCACGTATAAAAAGCAGAGTCTCCCCTGAAATTACCCAGTGCGCGATAGGCTTTAATAAAAGTTTCCTGGGCCACATCCTGCGCCTCGCTGGGATCTTTGACATAGCGATTCACCAACTGTATGATTTTATGCTGATATTTAATCACCAAAAAATCGAATGCAGACCTATCGCCTCGTTGCACTCGCAACACAATATCTTCGTCTAGTTGTTCGCTGTACTTAGTATGACTGCTCACTACTGCTCTTTATCGTTTAAATGGACAAACACAATCGCATAAAGTTCTATTATGATACAAAAATTGTGCTATCACCCTAAAAAGCGTTATTATCCATAAACAATGAGCACTAAGCCACAACCTTCATTTAGTTAATGAAACTTTTTCTTCACTTTGCCAAGTGGGTGTTGACCAACTAACCGCTATGCCTTATTCAAAAAACTATGATGTCCTTATTATTGGCAGTGGCGGCGCAGGACTAAGTTTAGCGCTTAAACTGGCTGACCACCCAACGAGCGTTGCTGTATTATCGAAAATGGCACTGACTTCCGGCAGCACCTATTATGCTCAGGGCGGCATATCAGCTGTCTTTGATGCTGAAGATTCCATTGAATCTCATATTGAAGATACCCTGGATGCCGGTGCAGGACTCTGTAACCCTGAAATTGTGAGACTTACCGTTACTCACGGCAAAAGCTCCATAGATTGGCTGCGCGAACAAGGCGTGGTTTTTACTGAAGAACAGAACCAGTCGGGCGAAATAAAACTGCATTTGAGCCGGGAAGGCGGACATTCTCACCGGCGTGTTGTGCATTCAGCGGATGCAACCGGCAAGGCTGTATCGCTATCGCTTATTGAACGTGCACAGGAACATCCCAACATCGAATTATTCGAACATCATAATGTTGTCGAGTTAATTACAGCCCAAACCGAAGGTCGTACCGGCAAACAAGTATTGGGAGCCTATGTCTTGGATACCCAAGGGCATCAGGTTAAAACGATAAGTACTCGCGTCGTTGTTCTGGCAACAGGCGGCGCAAACATGGCTTACATTTACACTACCAATCCACACAGTTCAACTGGCGACGGTATTGCACTGGCATGGCGTGCCGGTTGCCGTATCAGCAACATGGAATTTATGCAGTTCCATCCAACCTGCCTTTATCATCCGGATGCTCGTTCTTTTCTTATCAGCGAAGCGGTTAGGGGTGAAGGCGGTCGGCTAATACTGCCGGACGGCTCATCTTTCATGCAAAATTTCGATCCAAGAGGGGAATTAGCTCCTCGTGATATTGTTGCCAGGGCCATAGATCATGAAATGAAAAAACGCGGTATAGACTGTGTTTATCTAGATATCAGTCATAAATCAGAGGAATTCATACGCGAGCATTTCCCAACGATTTACCAACAATGTCTCGAATTTGATATCGACATCACCAAACAACCTATACCTGTTGTTCCAGCCGCGCATTACACCTGTGGCGGTGTTTTAACGGACAGCTATGCACGCACCGATATAAAAAACCTTTATGCGATCGGTGAAGTGGCTTGCACCGGCCTGCACGGAGCCAATCGCATGGCCAGCAACTCATTATTAGAATGCCTGGTTTTTGCTGAGCGAGCCAGTGAAGATATTTTACTAAAGCTTCCTGGCATTTTACCTGCTCCGAAAATACCGGACTGGGATGAATCGAAAGTCAGCGATTCCGATGAAGAAGTAGTTGTTTCACACAACTGGAACGAATTGCGCCATTTTATGTGGGACTACGTAGGCATAGTCAGAACCGATAAACGATTAAGCCGAGCCATGAATCGTGTGGAATTGCTTAAAAAAGAAATAGCCGAATATTACGGCAATTTTCGTGTCACCAGTGATTTACTGGAATTGCGCAATTTAGTTATCGTCGCCGAATTAATCATCCGCTGCGCGCAACAACGAAAAGAAAGCCGAGGTTTACACTACACCCTGGATTATCCGGAAACCGATAATAGTAAACCACCACAAAATACCATCCTAACACCTTAATTCAACAAAAATTACAAGATTGTTATATGGAGATACAGAGTACCCAGAAGAGCTCACTAAAAGTGCCATCAAGTGACGATTTTAAATTCAAAGGGAATATCCTTCTGGCTAATGACAGATTCCCAACCATCAGAATTCTGTTAATCGACGGTGATCCCAATTTTCGATTAATCGCCTCTGAGACCTTGCGTGCAGCGTCATTTTTAGTTGACGTAGCAAACAACGGCACTCAAGCCCTTGAGAAAATAAAGCAGCAGTTGCCTGACATTGTAATACTAGATTCAGTGATGGGAGGTATCAGTAGCTTTCAAACATGCAGGTTACTAAAAACAGAGCCGGTAATGGCCAATGTCCCCATTATTATGTCAACCGCATTGGGTGATAGTGACTCGATCAATAAGGCATTTGCTGCCGGTGCCACTGATTTCATCGATAAACCCATTAACTATCAGACTTTTATTCAGCACTTGTATTTTATTTTAAGAGTCAGTCAGAATTCTGCCGAACCTAGAAACTGCAGACTTCAGCTGACGACGTTAACTGCGCTAAAAGCGGCTCAACGCATAGCTCGCTTGGGCTATTGGACCTGGTATATAAAAAATAACCAATTTCAAATTTCAGCACACTTGGCCGAATTGTGTGGCATTCAACCGGAACAATTCGATGACACCCTG
>Ga0105090_10000804_pt1 | contig 16140 bp, 13 predicted proteins | sample PPLLak3March2015_FD_79110 | JGI IMG/M metagenome (GOLD analysis project Ga0105090, IMG submission 79110) | Freshwater sediment microbial communities from Prairie Pothole Lake near Jamestown, North Dakota, USA - PPLs Lake P7 Core (1) Depth... | ecosystem: Environmental > Aquatic > Freshwater >... | reverse complement strand
CTTGTGGAATCAAGAGACAAGTGAGGGCGTGTGCAATTCATGCAATATCCGGGTTAAGAAACTAATTATGCAATCATTGTAATGTGCGCAATTTATTTACATAATAATTTGCTCTTTCCTTGTTACCTAATTCTTGATTAATTGACACCAATGCGTAAATAATTTCTGTGTTTCTTGGGTAGTGCTGGTGTGCTTCCTCTAAAATGCTAAGTGCTTGCTCTTCTTTGCCTGAAGAATTTAGTGCTATTGCATAGACATAGACATACCTTTCACTCGTCGTGGGGCTTTCTGCCGCCAAGCGTAAGTGATCTATTGCTTGAGGAAGTTTCTTTTGTCTGACTAATAGTAATCCTAACGCGTGGTGAATAGAAGTTTTGTCCCTTACCTGCGACAAAGCCTCTCGCAAGACGGCTTCACCGGCTATGTCATCATCTAAATCACGATATAAATCCGCCAAGTTTACATATGCTGGCGTATAGTAAGGCGCAAGTGAGAATGCGTGCTGATAAAACTGCTTCGCTTGTTGGGTTTGACCTTGCTGTGCGTAAAAGCTGGCAAGGTTAATTAAGGATTCTGGGCGATCGGCATTAAACATTTGTACGGCTTTATATTCTTCTATTGCTTGATCGAATTTTTTCGTTGCTTCTGTCGTCAAGTTTTGCAAAGAAGTACCTAATAATGCACGAGCTGCTATTAAACGAGTGGTGCGCATATCGTCATACAAAAGAGGATAAGCAAAGGGCAGCCGCTGTTGTAATGGGATGGAATCCAGTGCATTGGCAAGGCCTAGTCCTAATAAAGGCTCCTTATCATTAGCCGCTATTTGCAACACAGGAGCTGAATATTTCGATAGATAAGGCGGCAATAAAGTAACTGCCGTAGCACGGACAATGGCAGGTTGCGTGTCATCGGCAATTAATTCAGCCAGCAGCTGCTCCGCGCTAGGCAAACCTTCACGTCCCGCATTTAAAGCTTCAGCATAATGCCCTTTACGGGGTTCGCCATTTTTTTTAACAAGCTCAGCTGCAGCCCATTGCGCCGATTTACCTGCATGGCATTGCGTACATGCATTTGGCACGCCAAGTGTCACCGATAGATCAGGACGCGGGATACGGAAACTGTGATCCCTTCTCGGATCAACAACCATATATTTTTTTTCCGGCATATGACAATTTACACATTGAGCCCCTTCTGTATCTGGCTTGTGTGAATGATGCATTGCCGAATCATACTTGGTTGGCAAATGACATTGAGCACACAGCTTGTTGCCTTTAACTCGCAATTTTAAACTGTGCGGTTGATGGCAATCACTGCAGGTCACACCAGCATGATACATTTTGCTTTGCACAAAAGAACCATATTCGTAGACCTCATCATTTATTTGACCATCTGCGTAATAAAGTGGGTCAGTGAGTAATGCCACTTGAAAATTATCCAGCAGTGCATGTTCAGGTTGCGCATTTGGGTAATTGGTTGAGCGCCGGGAATGGCATTGCGCGCAGGCTTCAATTTCGGTATTTGTTTGTTTCGGGTGACTGCGTTTAGCATTGCCAGTTTCTGAATCCATGAGCCAAGCAATATTGTCACGCTCATTAAATGCGACTGAAAAGCCTTTATTTCTGATATCAGTACTGTTTTTCTCGGCCCACGTAATATGTCTGGATGCCGGTCCATGACATGCCTCACAACTTACATTTATTACTGACCACGTTGTATTGTATTCTTTATTGGCAAGGTCATAATTCTTTTGCAAATTGGTCGAGTGACAATCCGCACACATGAAATTCCAGTTTTGATTAATTCCGGTCCAGTGTAATTCATCATCATGCTGAATATGTTCATCAGGATACAGATGAAACCAGCGTTGACCACCGTCTTGTTTGCTACGCGTATCCCAGGCAATACTCAATACCTGATAATGGCCCTTAGTGAATTTTATTAAATACTGTTGCAGCGGATAAACGCCAAAGGTATAGGCAATAGGGTAGTCAGTTAACTTACCGTCCGGCCCATCGGTTTGCACAAAAAATTGATCATCTTTTTTATAAAAACTGGAGATGGTGCCATAGTAATTGAATGACGCCTTATCAAAATCTCCCAGTACTGTTTTTTCATTGGCGGGCTGCATAGCAAGATCATGATGAGATCCTTGCCACAGTGTGGTTTGCTCTTGATGACAACTGGTACACAGCTGAGCACCTACGTAGGAGGCAGGTATATCAGCTAATGGCATTATTGGGTTGTTTAAATCCACCCCGCCATTTTGCTTGCCGCAACCGACAAGCAAAATTGATAAAAATAAAAATCTTGCTATCAATAACATTAAGGAGGCTCTAAAAAAAAGAGAATATCTACACTACAGATATTCTCGCAGGGTTTGTAACTGTTCTCATCTTATTTTTGCTACTTGCCGATTTTATTCAGCGATCAAAATACCTGCTATGGCTTATGAAATCATTAACGATTCACTGAAAAGCCGGATCTTTCGAGCGCCTTCAAACTCTTCATTTTTGAAGCGGGCCGCACCAGGATTGGACGGGTGTGGCCCAGTAGATTTCTAAACCTGGACGGTTAGTTCGGACGACCGAGTGATTCAATTTCCTGCAAGCGCTTGAGCGCCCCTGCCGCTTTCAGCGTCTTGTAGTTGATGCCTGAGGGGTTCATGCCGCCACCTTCCTGGAAGGGATAGCCCTGAATCGAACCAATGAACTGCTTAACCTGCTCGCCGATCGGCACGAAGAGCCACATGTTGTCACCATACCAGCGGGTATACATCATAGACTCGAACGGCATCTGCTCATACGGGTCGGCTCGCAGGTTCACAAGAATCGGCCAACCCGTGACCTTGCGCGTGCCGAGTGCAATGTTGCCGTCGATCCCGGCGAAGTTGACTTTCCAGTCGTTCCAGCGCACCGCATTCAGATCGCCATCCGCGCTGAAATACATGATTTGTTCGCGTGGGCCTTTCTTCACTTCTCCCATGAAATAGGGCAGGAAGTTGTAGCCGTCGGGGTGGATCTTGAAGGACCGGCCGTTGGCCTTGTATCCGCCCACCTTGAGTTTCTCGACAATATTCGGCTCGCCTGCCGCCGCGAGCAGCGTCGGCATCATGTCTTCGTGCGAAATGATATCATTATAAATAGTGCCGGGCTTGATAACGCCAGGCCAGCGCACAATGAGCGGCACGCGGAAGCCCCCTTCCCAAGTGGTGCCCTTTTCGCCATGGAACGGGGTGATGCCGCCATCCGGCCAGGAAACCTTTTGCGCACCGTTGTCGGTAGACCAGATAACAATCGTGTTGTCGGCGATACCAAGGTCGTCGAGCTGCTTGAGGACGTCGCCGGTCATATCATCCAGCTCCATCATGCCATCGGGGAACTCGCCGATGCCCGTCCGGCCCACCGACTCCTTCCTCAGGCGTGTCCAGACGTGCATGCGCGTCGTATTTAGCCAGACAAAGAAGGGCTTTCCGTCCTTGGCCGCCTTGTCAATGAATTTGGTCGCCGCAGCCTTGATTTCCTGGTCAATAGTTTCCATACGCTTGGTCGTGAGCGGGCCGGTGTCTTCGATGGTCTGGCCACCTTTGCCGTCGGCGTAACTGTGGAGCACGCCGCGCGGCCCAAACTTCTTCTTGAATGCCGGATCTTTCGGGTAGTAATAGGTCTCTGGCTCTTCTTCAGCATTCAAGTGATAAAGATTGCCGAAGAACTCGTCGAAGCCGTGGACCGTCGGCAGATGTTGGTCCCGATCGCCGAGGTGGTTCTTACCAAACTGTCCGGTCGCGTAGCCCTGCTCCTTCAGGAGATCGGCGATGGTTGGCGACCAATCCGGGATACCGTGGGGAGAGCCGGGCATGCCGATGGTCAGTAGGCCCGTGCGAAACGGATTCTGTCCAAGTATGAACGACGATCGTCCCGCCGTGCAGCTCTGTTGCGCGTAAGCGTCGGTGAACATCGCTCCTTCTTTCGCGATGCGGTCAATGTTGGGCGTTTTGTATCCCATGATGCCATGATTGTAGGCGCTGATATTGTGTACACCAACATCATCACCCCAGATTACCAAGATATTCGGCTTTTTACTTGATGCTGCATAGACTGAATTAAATCCCAGCAATCCGACAAAGACTAAAAATTTTATTAAATGCATGCAATATTTCATGTCTACCCCTAAACTTAAGACCCAACAATGAAGAACCAATCTGATAATGATTCGTAAGCCTTTATCCTAAAAACCTCAGTTGACCATTATCCGAGATGACTAACGATATGAACAAATGAAACAATCCGAGCAATGCCAGTTCATCCAAATGGTGAGTCAAACTATGGAGTTTATAGCACGCCTCTTTTTAATTTTTACTGCGTTACATTTCTTTGTAATAACGCGTTACTACGCCTCATTGTACCTTGCCAAAAATAAAAATCAACGGAATATACAAAAAACTTGTCGCCTGTTTTTGCTTTGCATCGGCTGCCTCGAATAGGCTTTTCAACAGCCAGCTAACTGGTAACAGAGGAATTAGAACTAATCGGTTGTGTTGGCATCTTTAATCGGTTCAATATCACTTGCACCATTAGGCCATGCACTAAATGGAAATGGGCATTGCTCACTGTTAAATGACAGAAAGATTATTATTTGATGGATATAGGTGCCTAAATTCTGACTGAATCTAAGCAGTAAAACATTAGTTTGGCCAGTTAATATCAACGTAACATACTGAAAGAAGAAAATACTGATAACCAGAAAATTAGAAAAACCATAGATACACATAAAAAGAATCATATACAGGCCACGTTGCCAGATTTCTTTTTTTTGTAACCTTTGTTTGATTTCTTCTTTCATCTTAGTTTCCTGCAAAAAAATAGAGTTTTATCACAATTCATCAGTTTGCACCCAAAAGAACATAAACCCTGTAGCCGCATTATTTGCTTGCCAGCACTGCAAGTGAAGGATAGGCAAACGTATAGACCTAAATTCATCAGTTGAATCCACAGTCAGGTGAGATCATAATAAATTAACCAACATTGGTTAAAAGTATTGTCACATAGCGCTTCTAGTTTGATTGAGTCAACTGAGTAAAAAGGACAAACTCAGGCTTTTACGTTTAATGAAAACTAATGCAAACTTTCCCGGAACTATTTTTTATATACGAACCGATTTCCAATAGTTAGATTTCCAATAAACATTATCTAACCGGGATATTGTGACACCTTGCTTTTGAGAGGCATGTAGAAATTTATTCTTCTCCAGATAAATCCCAACATGTTCTGAGGCTGAGCCGGTTCTAAAGAATACAAGATCACCGGCTCTTAAATCATCTTTCCTAATTTCCTTTCCTAACCTTGATTGCATACTAGTCGTTCTAGGTAGGTGCAAGCCAAGTTTTGATTTAAACGTCAAATGCACAAAACCAGAACAATCAACTCCCCGCGCACTGAGTCCGCCACGTTGATAACGCACACCCTGCCACTCATTAAACTGGGAATAAAGTGCTTTTTTAACATGACCGGTATCAGTAGATTTATTAGCAGCAGGATTAGGATCAGATTTAACTAAAGTTCTTTCCTGAAGAGACCCGCAACTCACTAAAAAGCTGATGCCAATAAATATAATAAATCGAGAAATAATTCTTTTCATTGACGATGTATTTTTTCTTTACCTCAAATCAAGAAATAAGCTTTAATGCAAACTAGACACGATTTCCATGCATTCCCATACTGGAAATTCTTGACAGTACAGATCTGGCCATGTCTTTCAGTGAAACAATATCGTTCACTCCGCCAGCTGCAATTGCTTCTTTAGGCATTCCAAAAACAACACAGCTTGTTTCGTCTTGCGCAAAATTATAAGCGCCCGCTTTATGCATTTCCAGCATTCCAGCAGCACCATCTTTACCCATACCTGTCAGAATCACACCAATAGCATTTTTGCCCGCGCAATTAGCTGCTGAACGAAATAGTACATCAACTGAAGGCCGATGTCGACTGACCAGCTCACCTTGATTTAATTCAGTCATGTAATTTGCGCCACTACGCTTGAGCAATAAATGCGAATGCCCTGGGGCAATAAATGCATGACCCGGTAGTACCCTTTCACCACCTTGCGCTTCCACTACCGATATTTTACAAAGACTGTTTAAGCGATTGGCAAATGACTTGGTAAATCCTTCCGGCATATGTTGGGTAACCAGAATTCCTGGTGAGTCAGGCGGCATGCGTATTAAAAATTCTTTAATGGCTTCTGTACCACCGGTAGAAGCACCCACTATAATTAACTTTTCTGTTGAAACGATACGATTTGAAATTGCTGGCAAAACCGCGTCCGCTGAAACACTCTTTGTGACTGGCATAGGAGCATGTCGCTTGAGTCTTGCTGACTTTGCAATACGAATTTTATTTGCAATCTCACTGCCATATTCTTTCAATCCTGTCGCAATATCAATTTTTGGCTTAGAAACAAAATCAACCGCACCCAACTCAAGAGCGCGAAATGTTACATCAGACCCTTTCTCGGTTAGCGTTGAAACCATTACTACCGGCATTGGCCTCAAACGCATTAATTTTTCCAAAAAATCAAGCCCATCCATTTTTGGCATTTCAACATCCAATGTCAGCACATCAGGATTCAGTTCTCGAATCATTTCGCGCGCCACCAGGGGATCAGGCGCGGAACCAATAGCCTCCATATCAGGCTGGCTATCAATAACTTCACTTAATAATTTACGAATTAAGGCAGAATCATCAACAATCAGAACTTTAATTTTTTTCATGATAAGCGCTCAATTTAGTACGAGAAGTAAAATTGTTTTAAGAAAATAACTCCACGTCCCCACCAGAATCAACTTTGCGTAAACGTTGCCTATAATCTTTCTCACGCTGGGAAATCGTGGTGTTATGCAAATTACGCAATTTCTTCACCATTACTTTGCTATTTTTTGGAAAGAAATAAACTTTCCGAGGATAAATATCGATCAGGTCTTGTGCAACAACTCGTATTTTTTCTATTTGTAAAAATTTCAGAACAAAATCAGCATTCCGCTGACCTACATTTGCGACATTCAATCCATCCAGAACATTCCCGCCACCGAATACTTTGGCTTCAAGGTTACAACGACGAGCACCTAGTTTTAATAGCTGGTTAATTAATATTTCCATTGCGTAAGTACCATAACGAGCAGAAGCATTTAACGGACTACCTGCATCCCCGCCTCCATCCGGAAGCATAAAATGATTCATACCACCGATACCGCTGTAACAATCACGAATGCAAGCCGCAACGCATGAACCGAGCACTGTTACCAAGAGCATATCTTTGTCTGTAACATAGTATTCTCCTGGTAACAACTTAACAGCCTGTCGGTTAAAACTCTTGTCAAAATATAAATTAGTTGCAATCTGGTCATCAATGATCTCAGTCATACGATTACCTCGGTCTATTAGCTAGCTCATAAACGGTTTTCTCACGCAACTTAAATAAATCAACCGCATGCTGAAAGCTCTCCGAATGGCCTGCAAACAATAATCCATCCGGGGCCAGTAATGGTACAAACTTCTTTAGAATATTGTACTGGGTTGGTTTGTCAAAATAAATCATTACGTTACGGCAGAATATCGCATCAAATGGGCCGCGTATCGGCCAACTTTCATCGAGCAAATTTAATTGCCGGAACGTAATCATATTGCGTAATTCTGGACGGACTCTTGCCGATCCAGCGTGATGTCCTTTACCTTTCAGAAAGAACTGCTTCAGTTTTTCCTTAGGTAGTTTTTCTAACTTATCAAGAGGATAAACACCCAGTTGTGCTTTTGCGAGCACATTGGTATCCAGATCCGTGGCTAAAATATGAACAGGTGGTGTAAATGTTTTAAATACTTGCACCATTGCCATAGCCATTGAATAAGGCTCTTCCCCAGTAGAAGATGCGCTGCACCAAAGCTGGATTTTATTCTGATTTTTGCGGTGTTCTACATGTTTCTCAAGAATCGGGAAGTGATGTTGTTCGCGAAAAAAAGCTGTCAGGTTAGTTGTCAGGGCATTTGTAAATGCCTCCCACTCTTCAGGATTTCCACGTTCCAGAAAATTCAAGTATTCGTGAAAACTATTTAGACCACTTGCGCGCACACGTCGAGCAAGTCGGCTATACACCATATTTTTCTTGCCCGTGGAAAGTGAAATACCTGCATGTTGATATATCAGTTTTCTAATACGATCAAAATCGGCCTGAGTAAAAGTATATTCACGCGTTCTGTTATCGGAGTTTTCTTCAATACCACCTAAAATCAATTCCATAATATATCCATCCGAATTAGAGTAGATAACGCTTTGCGAGCGGTGATTATTTCCGGCAGTATCAAACTCCAGAGTTTTATCACTTTATCATTAGACATCATGCAAAAATACATGGATAAAATGATGATCTGAAACCAACGCGCTTCAATAAATTTTTTTCATGAAGCAGATAATTCAAGAATCTGATTCTACAAAGTAGAGACAGAATTAATAACTAACCAATATTGGTCGTTCCAAGAATCAGGTTTTTTTTCTAACTATCGACTACCTACAATAGGTCCAACACAATCACATACCTTCTAGACTCATAATTCAATTTCCCGACGAACACCACCCGATAACCGGGTAGTGTTCGGGTATGACGACTTAGAATTCTTCCCAATCATCACCACCACCGCCAGCCGCAACTTTGCGAGGTTGCGCCGATACCGATGTGGATCCTGTATTTGAACTTATTGCAGATCTTTTCGTAGCAGGACCACGATTGGGCAATTTGGCAACCGTGGCAGGACGATTACTTCTTTTTACCGGCGTTGGTGTATGGCTGCCACCGCCCGACAGTTTGAATACGGTCACTGCTTGTGTGAGTGCTTGCGCCTGTTCCTGCATGGATTCAGCCGCTGCTGCAGCTTCTTCCACCAAGGCTGCGTTTTGTTGTGTGACTTCGTCCATCTGAGTCACGGCTTGATTAACCTGTTCAATACCTGAGCTTTGCTCCTGCGATGCGGCAGAGATTTCAGCCATAATGTCGGTCACACGTTTGACAGCACTGACGATTTCATCCATGGTCGCGCCCGCTTCATCAACCAGGCGCGTGCCATCTTCCACTTTGCTGACTGAATCGCTGATCAGTTCTTTAATCTCTTTTGCTGCAGCAGCTGAGCGTTGTGCCAGTGTACGCACTTCGGTTGCTACCACGGCAAAACCACGTCCTTGTTCACCGGCACGCGCTGCTTCTACCGCAGCATTTAATGCCAAAATGTTGGTCTGAAAAGCAATGCCATCAATGACACTGATAATGTCCACTATCTTCTTGGAGCTTTCGTTGATCGAGCTCATGGTTTGTACCACTTGACCAACAACCGCACCACCTTTCACTGCAACTTCCGATGCACCAGCTGCCAGTTGATTGGCCTGGCGGGCATTATCTGCATTTTGTCTTACTGTGGAAGTCAGTTCTTCCATCGAAGACGCTGTTTCTTCCAAGCTTGATGCTTGTTCTTCCGTGCGTTGGCTCAAATCTAAGTTACCTGAAGCAATTTCGCTGGATGCGGTCGTAATTTGGTCAGTTCCCGTACGTACCTTACCCACTAGATCCACCAGATTGTCGTTCATCTGTTTCAAGGCTTGCAGCAAGCGGCCGGTTTCATTGGTTGAATTAGCCTCAATGTGGCTGGTCAAATCGCCAGATGCCACCGCATTTGCTACAGCGATGGCTTCATTGAGTGGCCCAACTATGGCGCGTATCAACAAAAATCCCAGTAGGGCAGCAAAGAATATGCCCAGTGCAATAACGGTAATGCTGGTCATAAAGATATTTTCGTAATTGCTCTGAGCCACTCCATATTCTTTTGCACCTTCATCGCGTTGCAACTCAAGTAACTTAAACATGGTGGCATGTGCTTCACCATATTTCTTAGAAAACTCGCTATCGTACATTGCGATCGCTGCATCATAATTTCCTGCTAAAGCGCCACTCATAGTACGTTCACGTAAGTCTACAAGTTCTTTCCATTGCTGATTAAAGCTTTCTATCAATGTTTTTTCTGTCGGAGTCAAGTTGGTGGCGAGATATTTCTGCCAAGTTGTGGTCATTTCTGCGTCGCGTTGGCTGGTCAGTTCTTTCCCTTGCTTTGCTGTCTCTACGTTTCTGCCATAAGAGGCCATTGCTGTATTAAGGCGAATTCGCTGCATCCTATCAACAATCAATGCCAAATCACCTAGTGGAACAGCCCGGTCCTGATAAACACCCCTGAAAGCATCATTAGTCTGACTTAGACCATTTAGCCCTAAACCACCCACACCAATCAACAAAACCGACAGCATGCCAATCACCAATATCAACCGCGACTTAATCGTCATATTATTAAACATTAGAATCTCCTTCTGGTTTTTCTTTACCCAATTAAATAACCGCTATGATTAATTGATGGTTTAATCAATTAAACCCATATCGCTACTTCCCATCAGCTTCTCAATATCAATCAATATCAACATCCGGTCTTCGACAGTTCCCAATCCCATGATATATTCCGTATCAATAACCGAACCAAATCCCGGTGTCGGCCGCATCTGCTCGGCTTCCAGCGTGAGTACATCGGATACCCCATCCACTACTATCCCCATGACGCGACCCACTACATTTAAAATGATAACCACGGTGAACTGATCATAGTCCGCAGTGCCCAGCCTGAATTTGATCCGCATATCAATAATCGGAACAATGATCCCGCGCAGATTGACAACACCCTTGATAAACTCAGGGGCATTGGCAATTTGGGTAATGGAGTCATATCCACGAATCTCTTGAACCTTCAGTATTTCTATGCCATATTCTTCAGAACCCAGCCGGAAGGTCAGAAATTCATCGGCCATTTGACTGGCAACCCGGCCGGATGATCTTGTTGTCGCAGCTATTGCTTGCTCTTGTGACATAATATTACCTCCTTGCTTTTCTTTATAAACAGTATGTGATAAACATATCAGTGAGTTATATTGCCTATACTGCTTCTTGCTGTGATGTCATAACTAATGCAGCAGTATCAAGAATAAGTGCAACTTTTCCATCGCCCATGATCGTCGCACCTGAAACACCCTGTACTCTCCGGTAATTACTTTCAAGGCTCTTAATAACAACCTGATGTTGCCCAACCAGATCATCCACAAACAACGCCGCTTTGTGACCCTCAGCCTCAAGAATGACAAGGATCCCTTCATGTACTTCCGTGACATTGGGATGCAAGTTAAAAATTTCGTGCAATGCAATCACAGGCAGATATTCACCGCGCACTTGCACAACCCGCCCATGACCGCTCACCGTTTTAATGTCAGCAGCAGTCGGTTGTAACGATTCGATAATATAATTGAGTGGCACGATAAACATTTGCCCTCCAACCACCACAGACAACCCATCAAGAATAGCCAATGTCAACGGCAAGCGAATGGATATGCGTGTACCCATACCAAATGCTGACTCAATGTCAATGCGCCCGCCCATACCTTGTATATTACGTTTTACTACATCCATACCCACACCACGCCCAGACACATCTGTAATTGTGTCGGCTGTAGAAAATCCTGCTTCGAATATCAATAGCCAGACTTCCTGATCGGTCATTCCATCATGCACTGGTAACCCGCGCTCTCTAGCTTTAGCAAGAATTTTCCCTCGGTTTAGCCCTGCACCATCATCACTGACCTCGATAATGATACTGCCCCCCTGATGGAATGCGCGTAGCGTAATTGTCCCTTGCGCTGGCTTTCCTGCTGCAGTACGCTTCTCGGGTACTTCTATGCCATGATCCAAGCTATTCCTGACTAAATGAGTTAGCGGATCAGAAATCTTTTCAATTAAACCCTTATCGAGTTCCGTGTTCTCACCAACAGTCTTCAGTTCAACACGTTTATTAAGTTTTGAGGCCAAATCACGCACAACACGCGGATATCGGCTAAATACAAAACTGATCGGCATCATCCGAATTGACATAACGGACTCTTGAAGATCCCGTGTATTCCGCTCCAATTGACTCATCCCACTATGTAGTTTTTCAAAAACCACAGGATCAAACTGAGAAGCTGTCTGAGCAAGCATCGCCTGTGTAATCACCAGTTCACCGACGAGATTAATCATTTGATCGACTTTTTCTATACTCACCCGTATTGATGAAGTTTCGCTGACAGGGGCTGCTGCTGTATTAGCTTTACTGGAAGATTTATTCAGTGTGGCAGGCGCTGCATTTTTACTATTGCTAGCACTTTGTTGCTGCGGTGAATTCAAACCCGATTCTGCATCATCAATATCCTTTGGCGCAGCAGGCGCTCCCGGGAAAAATCCATAACCTGGTGCAGGCGGCATATTAGCCATTGAACACTCATCTTCATCGATGATTGATTTTGCATCAATTCTGGCGGTATCCAAGACCTCTGGCTCTATTGCAGCAGTAGCTTTAATCCTATCCAATGTATCGACTACAATTTTTAAGGTTTCCGGATCGACAACAAATACCAGCGTTTCCCAAATATCTTCTTCACTTTTATTGGTAGTAAGTCTCAATTTACACAGATCTATCACATTGCCGGGTGTAAGGTCTTCCAGGTTACCCAGCTGCTTCAAATTAACAAATAGATTTTCTAAGGTAGCATTACTCATACCGGCACCAGAAAACTCGATACTGTAGGTAAGTTTCGATGAGTCATCTATCGGCAAGACCTCAACTTGAGCAACTTCGGCTTCTACTTGCACTGCTTGAGTATCGGTAGCGGAATTCGTTAACTCTGCAGCTGGCGCTTGTGTTTCATAACTCAGTCTTTTCAGTTCCTCACAAACTGCTGCGGCAACAGTTGGATCAGCTGGCCCTTCTCCACGATGTCCCGCCAGCTGCGCTTTAATGACATCGCCAGCCTTTAGAAAAGCATCAACCATCTCACTGCGCACCTCGAGCTCTCCCTTACGCAATCTATCAAGCAGTGTTTCCAACATATGTGTCATCTCCGTCATATCAGTGAAACCAAATGTACCCGCTCCACCCTTAATAGAATGTGCAGCACGAAATATAGCGTTCAAATCCTCTAAATCCGGCGAGTTTACGTCCAGCCTTAGCAAACATGTTTCCATATCCGCAAGTAATTCCGAGGATTCTTCGAAAAATATTTCATAAAATTGTTCGAGATCAGTACTCATATGTAACCTTGTTTCAAGTTGAGTTGTTAGGCTAGCACTTTAAAGAATCAAGCAAATTAAGAAACAGAAGCATAAAAAATATTTAATCTATAATCTCGAACAAGCTATCTGCAACTTATTAATTTAATGAATATTAATTATCAACCAATAACTTTTCCAATCACTTCTAACAATCGCTTAGGGTCAAATGGCTTAACCAGCCAACCGGTTGCCCCTGCCGCTCTGCCCTTTGCTTTTATTTCATCTCCTGATTCTGTAGTTAGCATCAAGATTGGAACAGTTTCGTAATGGGTCAATTTGCGCAACAATTCGAGCAGCCTCAATCCATCCATACGTGGCATATTAATATCGGTTAATACTAGATTGACCTTATGGATATTCATTTTGTCTAATGCATCTTGACCGTCAACTGCTTCAATGACTTCATAGCCCGCACCTTTGAGCGTAAAAGCAATCATTTGCCGGATTGATGCAGAATCATCTACTGCAAGTATTGTTTTAGCCATTTACCTCACCCCTCTTTCTAATGCTTTTAATTTGCTTGATAAAAATGCGTACTCCACAAATAACTTTTATCAAAAAATCAATACCACCGATCTGTATACCTTGCTGCATAACTGGTTTTTTTACTGTTAATTTTTACCACATCAACTGCCATCGGAATTCCATCATGTATCGTATGCAAGGATTCCTTCTCAACTTTCTACTTCCAGTTACCTTGCCGATCAATGCGTTGCAATTCCATATTTAGTATTTCCACTTGACGTATAGCATGTGCCAGTAACTGTGTGACCAAGTCACCAGACTGTAATGAAGTAGCTGCCATTTCTAAGGAAACTCTGAATAACTGTCATTTCGAGCGTAGCGAGAAATCTATGATATTGATTGTCAAAGATTCCTCACTTTATTCGGAATGACATATGAGGGTTATTCAGAGTTTCCCTAATTCCTGCTCGTTTTTAGCAAAACTAGGAAAGTGGATCCTGTAAAATACTCATTAAAGATTCTCATCTAATGACAGAATCATTTATAATCATAAAATTAACGACACTGTCCTAAATAACTTTAATCCCTTAAGATCCAAATAATTACGCTATCTACCAAAACCAAAAGATAAGCCGCCGATTCATTTATCAGGCATTAATAAGATCTAAGCAAAAATACGATTAATTGGCAGCTTCACCGAGTAGATTAGCCCATCCCACTGCCTCTATTTCTATATTTGTTAATTCACTCAAACTCAGGAAACCCAGATCATTCAACATTAATTGAATTGCAGCAATATCACCCTTTTCACTGGCTTCAACTAATTTCAATTCTTGACCCAAGCGCCCATCTCGTGCCATTAATGCCTGTTTCATGTCATCGACAATACCCAGCTTATCTATTATTTGATTCATCTCAATGCCGAGTAACACATCAAGCAGTGATAGAATTCCAACCATAAATGCTCTTTCTTGATAATTCTTGTCATGCGGACGGTCTGCTACTGCAATTAACTCCATCAATTTTCCGCGTGTTGCGGCAGTTTGCATTAACGCATTTGACATACTATTGCCTGACTGATTAGCGGTATAAATCAACAGCTGTATCCATATCTGCAACTGTTTACGCCCCAGTATCATGATTGCTTGCTTAATGGAGTTGATTTTTCTGGATAACCCACTGGCAACCGAATTCACCAAGTTCATCAAGTTGTAGCTTAACCCAGGCTGATGTTTGAATTCATGAACAATCTCTTCGATATCGACATCACTCATCACCAGCTTCAATAACTTCAGCAACTTCAATTTAGACGGATCAACACACTTTCCAGAAATGATTTCAGGCTTTGTAAAAAAATAGCCTTGAAACATCTGAAAACCTATTTCCTTACAGTGGGTTGCTTGTTGATGGTTTTCTACTTTTTCTGCTAAAATTTGAACCGGCCAACGCTTTAACTTGTTTACAATACTAGCAAGTTCTGTTTTATCCAAAGCAAGTACATCTATCTTCACCACACCAACAAAAGGCAATAGCGGCTCAATCTCTTTGCTGACTTCTATCACATCATCAAGTGCCAACTGATAACCCATTTGTTTTAATTTAATGCAACGCTGTATTACATCAGCAGTAATTTTTGTACTTTCCAGTATTTCAAGCACAACATATTTATTGGGCAACAAATAAATCATATCGCTCATTAACATATCAGCACCTACATTAATGAAACCCCGGTGCTGACCCAATACATTCTGTATTCCTAACTGACAAAATGCATTAATGATTACATCCGCTGTCGCAAATGTATCATTCGTAACATTGGCAGTAGTAGCAGTCCGACCTGTTCGAAAAAGAAGCTCAAATGCTACTAAGTTTTGATTACGATCAAGAATTGGCTGACGGCCAAGAAAAAAATCTTTCATTTATTTCTCCGTATTAACTGATCGATTCACATAAAATGTTCTAGCTCATCGGCCTCATTGCGTATTTCCTGAGTACCAATTGAACTGAGTTTCTGTCTTTTGATTAAAGATCGGTGAAATTCCGGCGAATTTCTTTGAAAAAACTATGGGATAGAAGCGTGATTGCGCCATTTCCTGATTAGAAGATGCCCGTTGATTGGCAGTGGTGGTCTCCAGTGTTATCACCAGGCCGCTGTCATCAGCCAATGTAGTGAATGGTTACAGTAAAATCGAGCGCTTGAATTTGTTGATTGATCTATTCCAACTATCCCACACATCAACAGTCGTAAAGCAAGTTCTGGAACGTGACAGCACCAAATGATCGGAAACATTATCTTCCAGACACCAGCCTAGAAAACGCATAACATGCAGATTAGAATTAGTCATATCGTCAACCGCCTCAGCACTGAGACCGCCATGCCAGATATCAATCAGTAACATCTCGAATAATAGGAATCCAGGACAGGCAGGGCGACCTGTAGCTTCATTTTACGGAGCACATAGATAAAT
>Ga0105090_10000803_pt1 | contig 16145 bp, 26 predicted proteins | sample PPLLak3March2015_FD_79110 | JGI IMG/M metagenome (GOLD analysis project Ga0105090, IMG submission 79110) | Freshwater sediment microbial communities from Prairie Pothole Lake near Jamestown, North Dakota, USA - PPLs Lake P7 Core (1) Depth... | ecosystem: Environmental > Aquatic > Freshwater >... | reverse complement strand
TGCCCAGAAGGATTGGTCTTGACGGTTAGACGTTCAAAAACAGACCAGGAAGGACAAGGGCGAAAAATAGCGATCCCAAAGGTCGCCGATAGTGCTCTTGACGCCGTTTCGGCCGTCTCAGCTTGGATCGATGCATCTCAGATAAAAACGGGTTATCTGTTTAGAGCAATCGGCAGAGGCGATAGAGAAACACCCGATCAACTCGCTATATTTGGAAAAACAAAACCCAATCCCCTCACGCCGCGAAGTGTTGCGCTTATTGTGCAGCGCCTCGCCAAGCTGGCCGGGTTGCCGTGGAAAAAATTTTCTGGTCATTCTCTACGGTCTGGATTTGCGACGACCTGCGCGGCCGCCGCTGTGCCTACGATTGATATTCAAAAAGTGACCGGACATAAAACGGCGGCACAGCTCGCCGTTTATATCCGAGAAGGAAATATATGGATAAATTGCCCGGCCGTGCAGTTGTTGGGCAGAAAGGCGGAATGATGACGATAAGAAATATAGAGGTATCGCTTGAATCGCAGATTATCGCAGATAATCTGTCAAAAATGATGGGTATTGATAACGTAGATTATCTTTTGTCGGAATTGTTAAAAGCCTCGCTCCAGCAAGCAAAAAACACTATATACGAATTTCGAGCACGAATATTTTTTCCATCTTCACTTTCAGACAAGGAAGGCTAAAAAAATGCCGTTTACCAAAATAGAACTCTCCCCCGAGGTTTTTGCCACCGTTGAAAAAATGGCGCGCGTTATGGCCAAAGGTGATGTTGAATTTTTTTTGTCTGAATTTATCACGGGAGCAATGGAGAGTATGGAAAAGGTTATAGACTTGAATGTTAATGATCTGAAAATACGATTCCCTTCCGATTCAGATCAATAATCATCTTCGATCTCTCGAACTGGCAGACTTGCCCAAAAATCGAAAACCTTCCCGCGCTCATAATACGGTTTTTCAGGTACTTCAACATAATCCGCACGTTCGAAATACTGTAGAGGAGCCTTGCCCGTGCGAGCGTATTCTTCGCACTGCTCGACATGCTCGGCCCAAAGTTTCAGCTTGTATTCGTGCAGACGCCCCAAAAACGTATGACGGCTTTTAAAGAACCAGTCTTTATAGTCTGGAGAATCGGACCAGAATTCAGACTGAACCGAGCGGAAGTTTATTTCAGGAGGTAGCCGGAAATCCTTATAGGTGATACCACACCCACCGCAAACACTAAACTCGTTTGCAGCTCTGCCTTGTTTGGATCTAAATCTTCCCATTGTCGTTGATAACCCAAAAGCCCAAAGCGAACAGCGCCAACGCCAATACAACGCCTTTTCGATTGCTGTCCGAGATTAAAGGAACAGTGGGAGTATATCCGCCTGGTGAAGTAGCAGAAAGCCAGCTTTTCAACGCCTCATCATTCCAAACGGGATTTAGTTCGGCCGCACGAGAGAGGACTACCCGCGCATACTTGGGCGCCTTGGAATCGTGATAATTTTGCTGGATAAAATCCCACGTCGGGGATTCTATTTTTTTGAAAAACAGCTCGACGTTTCCCGGGCCCCAAACGTAACACATCAAAGCGGTAGACACGATATCCCGCGTGTTGAACGGCACTTTTCCAGCCAGCAAGCGCCAAGCCTTGCGCAAGTATTGCGCGTAGATATCCACGCCTATTTCAAGTTGCAGCTTTGGCGAAGCCATAACAGAGGCCGCCGAATGCGTTGTTTTGTGCCGTTGATTGTAATCTTTAATCGCTATCGGCATCAACTGAGTAAGACCCATTGCGCCGCTGTTCGGGTTGATCTGAGTAGGATCGCCCCCGCTTTCGAGGTCGACCAGCCCCATAATCAATTCAGTTGGAATAGGCAGATGTTGCGAGGCTATTACCTCAGAAATGGCGCCTCGAAGCGCCTCTACTCGACTTGCTACCACTGGGATCGCTCCAAGTTCGTAACCGTACCACCAACACCCGCAGGTTGGACGACTCCCCGCAGACGTCCCGCAACCGTCCAGGTATAGATCGCCGTTGCTGGTGTGTAGAAGTAAAGACGCAACGAGCACCCACCAGGAACCACAACGCCAGAAAGAGCGCTGTCTTTGTGTGCGGGGTACCATAGGCCAACTATATCCGATATCCCTGGAAGCGGTAGACCGGGCAACGCTTCGAGCCAATTGGGAGCGGCGATACCTATCCAAGACTCGCTCAAGCGAACCGGATCGGCACATTCGAGCGGCACGACTCGCAGAAACCAGCGACACGCGGAAAGCTCCGCATCAGATTGATAGGGCAAACCCCAAAATTCTGACCCAGTGGGGAAGTAATCCCCAGCGTCGTCATAAATCGTTTGCTCGAGGCTTTTTAGAAATCCAACTTGACAGTGGGGAACATCAAACCGAGCCAGCTCCAAGAGATTGGAGAGTGTATGATCTGCCACTGTGAGCGGCCCGTGTGTGCTTTCCTGGTATCGCTGGCGGGTAGGTTCTTCCGCTGCGTGATAGGTTCCAGCCAACCGCCAGTCGCCAGGAATGCGCCCAAAGCGTTTTTGGGCGAGGTCAGACAAACCAGCAAAGGCATCAAAAGCCCAAGGCAAGGCAAAACCACATCCCTTTGCAGCGGCCGCCAGGGTTGACAATTTCATGGGTGATTCTCCTGTGTGTTTAGGTAGCCGAAGGACTGCCCCAATACGCCCAGCCAGCGAGGGCGAGCGCCACCTTAAAGATATTGGTTGGTGGATTGGTGCGCGTGATCAGATTTGTCACTTCGAAGGTGATCGTAGAGTTCCCGCTGTAGAAAACAGGATACGGCAACGCCTTTACAAAACCAGATCGCACAGATCCAAACATCAGATCAGCCGGAATCGCTTCATTGACGTACTGGGACAGCTCGTCTCGCCACGAAATCAGGTATTGACCGTCTTGGATCGTGAGGCCGTCTTCATCAAGAAGCCCAATAATCTGGTGGGATATCTCGCACAGAATAAACGGACGGGCGTTAAGCGGGATCGTCGATATGGCACGCGCGTTGGCCGCTACGTCACAATCGATGATTTTTCCATAATGCATCGGCCGCCAAAGAGACGGATCGCCGCGAAATTGATCCGCGAGTAACTGCGGGAGTTTTTGATTTTCCATCGTTAAACCCTCCCGCTGTTAGTAGTGAAGCTCGCCGCGTTGTGGAACTTCTCTGACGCCTCGAAGCGTGACTTGGACGCAAAAACGCCCAGGAACGTGTTCGAACACAACATCATTAGTGTTCGGCGCGGGGATCAGATAATCACCGGAACCGCCGATAATCGTCATGATCTGACGCGCTTCTTGAGAAATGATCAGTTCACATTCGATCAGCTCATCTTTAGGAATGCCGATTGAACTGAAAAACGGACGGCGATTGCTCAGCGTTGGCACGCCCTGAGATGCGGCATAGTTACAAAAGCCAAGCCGATCGGCTTCTTCGGAATCGGCGAGCACAAGAGACGCACCGCCGCCGCATGGACCGGAGCCGGGCGGGAAGTCAAGTGCGGGACCCTCTGCTACGACATCTTGCCCGACCTTGAACCGGATCGCGCAATGATTCGGGAATTCGCATTCCCACCATTGAGCAGCAAAGACATCTTGAAAATTTACCGGAGCGGGTTGGGACGTCTCACGGAGATCAGGTGGGTTGTGCTCCAAAATGCGAGTCGAAGGAGCCGTAAAGGCAATGCCGAGCGAAAAACAGTTAAACGGCAAATCGTTTCGATCTGCCGTTTTTTGATTGCAGTACTGGTCGCCAGCGCTGCCAGCGGTACGCCCTTTTAGAAGGCTGTGTACCTCATGCGTGGCCATGTCCGCCATTGTGGTATACCAGCCGGGAACTGCGTTTTCTTTTCCGTAGAGAATTCGAGACACTACTAGAGTGTCATAAATTGTCCACGGTTCGAGAACGTTTTTATAATTTCTTGGTTCCATGTTTTTTTCCTTTCTGCCGAGCATCAACCGACGGTTAAGCCCGATTTTTACAGACTTTCCCTATCGGGACAGCTCGCCCCTTTGCTGAACGTAACGATATCCGCTTAGGCACACATTAATTGCTGCTTCGTTTCCGATGTAGGTGCGAGTGTCACCAACCAGACCAGGAATCCAAGCATTGCGCCAGCCGAGATTCAGCACGCGCAAAACCGCTTTTGCGTGTTCAGTGAAATTCAAGGTGACATTGAGATTGCATCCCTTGGGAATATCGATTTCAATCGGCCAATCAAATTGGTTCCCCAAACTGGGGACACCGTTTGTCATGGAGTCGTAGTGTGTGATCGGTCCGACAATTGGATCGATCGGAACCTCTCCCGCTATACCTGCCTTGTAGGACTGCCCAGAACCATATCCGTCACCGTAAATGCCTTTTCCGCTTGGCAGAAGGTGACAGACTGATTTAAGCTTTTCGTCCTGGGAAACGTTGAGAGAAAGCGAGCATTCACGCAGAAGATCAACAACGAAAATCTGGCATGACACATCATCCCATTTCAAGCCGAACCCGCCCTCGCCAGCCGTGATCAACTGGCTCATTGTTGCGGCCGTAAACCTCACGCCGATTTTCAACGCCTTGAAGCCGTAGGGCAAGGAATCGCGGGCGTCAAGGTTGCACCACATCAAACCAACCGATCGATTTCTTTGATCGAAGAAGTTGAGCTGGTTTTGGTCGGCAAGCTGCGCAAATGTCCGCACCCATCCCGGCGTTTGTGGCAGAGCAGTGATCGGTGTTGCTGGTGTGTTGCCGGGCCCGAGAATTCGGATAGTGTCGTTGAGTTCCCAAGTTTCTTTTACTCTAACTTGATTTTCCATGTTTTTTTACCTCGTTTTCTTTCGGTGCCGTTTGCTGTTTAGGACGGAACGCCCCACGCGCGCCGATAGGGTTCGAGGTAGTCAGCACCGCCCAGCCTGCCAGGCTGTACGAGTGCATCGCCCAGATAATTTCGAGGCACGATTGCGCCGCTCACGTTTTCAGGCAGTCGATACGACTCGTCGGCCGGGTAAAGCTCACCGTCTGCACCGGCAAACATCGGAGTGCCATCGGGCATTTCTGCGGCGAGATGCATTCCACCTGAAAACTCATTGGGCACGTAATCGTCTTCCCCTAGATGAGTCATTGCCCATTCACTGTTTGGTATCAATTTGATTTGAATTAAATTGTAGATTGCCATATTGAGACCCGCTGCCATGACCTCTTGCGACCATTGCGGCCGGAATGCCTTGCACAGCAGCGCCGCGCCGAAGGTACCAAGGGCACCCTTGAAAAAGCTGGCCGTGTTCCACGAGTCCCGATCATTTTGATCGGCCGTCATGCCATCGCCGCCGCCGAATTTCGCGGCCGCCTTAAACGCGAAGAATCCCAACTGGACTGGGATAATGCTTTGCGCTATCGTTTTGAAATTGATTCCTGCGACCATTGAGCGACCCACCGAGCGAGCCGCGCGGCGCGCCTTGGACATGAAAGTTCCAGGGTTTCGCCTGGTGATCGTCGTTGTTGCTGGTTTCCTGCGTGTTACTCTGCGCCTTCTGCGTGGCATGGCTTTTTTCCCTTTCGGTTTACTTGGATTTACCAATAAAATCTCTCTCGTTTTGCTCATAGCTTAGCCCTCTATCCCCTTTTTTGTAACCCTTAATTGACTATTTTTCAAGATAATAACATCAGGATCGATCTTTCTATCAACGAAAACCTCTGTTTCATTCTCGAATTCGTGGATATAGTTGGCCGAATCTCCGAATTTATCAGAATGATAGATGATGTGAAGGGCTTTGCCGTTTTTTATCACCTTGGATATCTTGACAGGTAAATAAGTAGCTTTGTCCGCCTTTTTGTAGTTAAACCGCTTGAATAGCTCCGCTGCTTTCGCTGGCACTGTCGCCCCGCTGAATACGCGCCCTCGACGACCTCCCGCCAAAATATAGATCGTCTTTCCAGGCTGATCGCTCGCCACAATAAAAGCTTCTTCCGCCTTCCATGTGTACGTGTGTCCGCTGCAATCTAGTTCGACGGCCGCGCCCAAATAGACCAACACGCTTGGGATTCTTGCGCTCATCGTTTCCGCTCCATCATGTATTTGATTGCAAAAAGCGCAACGGCGCCGACTGCGATCCATCCGATAGCTGATTTTAAACTTCCCCCGATTGCGTCTAGCCCCGTAGACAACTTGGCTATCATTGAACTGTTGCCCTTGTAGGCTTCTGACTGTTGCACCGCTTTCCAGCTTTGACACGCTGGCGAGTTTGGATCGCTACAGATCCGCGCATCGCCTTCTCGTTTCAATAGGTCCACTTGGTTTTCGAGTGTCTGCGAGTCGCTGTAAAGCTTCGCCACCCACCCCACGAGGCCCACCACCACCACTACACCCCAAATAATCAACGGTATAGCCCCAAGCCCTGGCGGATTTTGTATTGCTACGATCTGATCGCTGTTGGTTCCTGGCGGCATGGTGAGATCGATTTCTTGGCCCCGCACCTGATAACCAACTCTACCGCCTTCGAGCATGGCCATCCACGCACTCACCCGCCGATATTCGCGCGCCAGCTCTAAAGCCTTCTGGACATCGACGGACGGCAAAACCATTCCGAAACGAGCCACCGAACCGCGCATAAGCTCATAATTGGCAATTTTTAACGCCAGAATTTGCGATTTTCTGCCATATCGCCGCACGTCTGCCCGAAATTTCATAAAAATCGAGCGTTCAGCCGCTGTTGGTTGGCGAGAACCTTCCATTATTTCAGCCAGCTCAAAGCCATTGCAACCGCTGGGATCGTCCAAAGGTTATTACCCCCGGAAGAACTGCCCCCACTTGTGGAAGCTCCGGCCGGGCCCATGGGCCCTACTGGTCCCCTGAATTTATCAGGGTTGGCGTTCACGTAGCTTTTTATCGCGTCCATGATTGCGTTTGCGTTCGCGCTGCCTGGCGTTCCCGCTGGTCCCGGTGGTCCCATCGGCCCCGGTAGTCCCTGCGGTCCCCTCGCGGGTGGATACGCTTTGAGGTAGTCAACAACTGCTTGCTGTATCGCCGCTGTTGTTGCCTGTCCTGGCAGTCCCTGCGGTCCTTGTGGTCCTGGCGCGCCTCTGAATTTCTCAGGATTGGCGGCTATGATTTTGTTGACGGCATCGCGGATCGCCGCTTCTGTCGCCTGTCCTGGCTGTCCCTGTGGTCCTGGTGGTCCTTGTGGAGGTGGGTTTGCTTGTAGATACGTGGCCACCGCCGCCGAAATCTGCGCCGTTGTCGGAGGTGGTCCAGGTGGTCCTGGAATTCCACTTTCCCCCGGCTGTCCCCCTGGTCCTTGCGGTCCTACTGGTCCGATACCCGCAACAAAAACCGCTTCCGGCTCTTTTCCGTCCAGAGGTGGAACCCAGATTGTTGGAAAATCTGTACCACTCCCTTTTGGCGCGTGTGTGTAGACGCGGGAATACTTCGGTAAAAATTGCAAGCCCTTCACGTTGTAGGCTTCCCATCCGCTAGAACTTCGCTCCACGTGGTCATTCCATGTTGCAGCGTTCATGAGCAGAAGCCCTTTTTTTAGGTCGGCGCTTCCATAAGCGATTTTTGCAACCTTCCATGGGTTATCACCAGTCTTTACCGAGTACCAGAGGCCCGGACTTGGGACCGTGGCGATCTGTGTCGACAGCGGTATCTTGCGAGTGTCGGCGCTTTCTGTGTATCCGAATCCATAAAAACGGCTCATTTTTTCACCATTTCCATCAATTCCGCTTGCATTTGCAGAAGCTCTGATTTCATATCCTTCATAGTTTGCACCATATCCGTCAACTCTGAGTCTGTAGGAAATTGCGCATAATTTTCCGCGCGAGCGCACCAGATCGCGACCGACTCGCACACTTCGAAATCTGCAGAGCAAATGGCATTTTGCGTGGCCCCTGATATTTCGATGCAATTCCTAATTCTTTCCGCGAAGAACTGATCGGGAGGTTGAATCTGAATACCAGCGCAACCGAAACAGAAAACCACTATCAAAAGTATGAAATATCTCATGGTGTATCTCCTATCAGCGAAAAAAATTCTATTTTCGCGCCTACAAGGTTCACGGCTGTGTTGTCGTTTCCATTCTGGATAGCCATCCATAGAACATCGTCCTTGGTTAAACTTACAAGCCCGCAGTTTGATGCGCTACCCTGTGGTGTGATTGTAGTTGGAAACTGCCTGACATAAATATTATCTAAAAGCGTTTTATTTTTTAAAAGTTTCGTTGTGTATGTCTTTAACGGTCCTACAGTGCCAAATAGATAAACCCATTGAATCACTAAGGCGATCGTGGTTTGATCTGCGGTAAACTTCAACGCACTTCCGCGAATTACGCGCCCTGCTTCGTTTGCAACATATGCAACATCTGTGGTGAATTTGTCCGCTTCGATTGAGGTGACTTTTGCTATGGCGTTTTGCGCTGCTGTTGCGTATCCCACCTGCGTGACATAATCATTGACTGATAGCCCATGTCCTACGCACAAAGAGCGCATAAACCCGCCGTCATTTTCGACGCCAGTTATTACCAAATCTTTACTTGTGATTGCGCTACAGCCCACAAGGGCATTGATCGTAGTTGCAATACCGGGCAAGGCATGCCATTTTTGCAAGGTAGAAAAAGTCAGGCCCAATGATACATCGTATTTCCCGATATCGCCTCTTGGCTGAGTAGATAACCCATAGAGCCCATCCGTAAACCGCGAATCGTTTCCCGGTGCTGCTTGTTGCGCTCCGGTGCCGAGAGTTCGCAGAGAACCCGTTCCCGCTGCGGCGTCAACCGCCATAGGATCGGTCCCGCCTGGCTCGTGAGTTGGCGCGTGTGGCAGTGGTGCGCTTGCTGGCGAGCTTTCGATCAATCTACCATTGCGATATCTGGCCATTTAATCACCGCTGTTCGAAGTCAAGAGAGCAATAGAGATCAAGATCGTCTGGATTTGCATACAGCGCGCGAATCACATCACCAGAGCGGCAAAAAAACCGATCATTTGCGGAATACGAAAAGCCTAGTTCCGTGCTTGGTTCCTGCTCAAGAAGCGTTTCGATAATCGCAATCCCGTCTACGGTTCGCTCCAATTGAACACGCCAGACGGCCGCAGTAACCGGAACTGATTCGAATTCGATATACACCTGAATCAGATCGTAGTTTTCGCCATCCGGTACCGTGAAATAGATATCTAGCGCTCTTGGAGCGTCGTCAATCACTGCGTCTACGTGTCGAAATTTTCGCATTTTATCGCGCCCTAGGCTCTTCTCTACTGAATCCAGGTCGGCGCCTTCTCATCAATTGCATTCGTGCGCCCGCGCCTCTTGCACCCCGTCGCGCTGCCCGAGCTTCGGGAATGCCGATGCCCTTTTTTGCAGCTTCGATTTTTAGCGCCTTTTTGAATTGCGCCACTTGTGCCGGGTGTGTGAATTTGATTTTTGCGAGGTCGCCTGCTTTTTCCTGAAACAGCTTGATACCGCTGCTCTTCATGGCTTTGTAGATCGCTCCTGTGGTCGCAAGACCCGCCGCAACCGCCGTTCCAATTCCAGGAAATAACGCCGCGATGGGTGCGAGTTTGAGCGCCAAAGGCCCCAATTTAGCCATCAGGGGCTTGATCAACTTCTTGCTGATGCTCCAAAGCTTTTTGCCGACTTTCATCAACATTTTACCGCCTGGGATTTTCTTGAGCACTTTACGAGCAATGGCTTTCGCCTTTCGAGCAACTTTTTTGGCGAATTTTTTCACGCGCTTGAAAAGCTTGCGGAAGAAGCCCCTACCAAGCCCGCCGTCAAAATAGACGGGCTCGCCCTCGTCGGTCAAACCTAGCATGCCATGGTATGGCGCGCCCGTCTGCCTCACGAAGTTGTAATCATTGGGGGCAAGTTCGATTGCAGGCGCCCAGCATAGCCCCGTCTCGTCTGTTTCGACTTCAACGCCGATCCCGCGCGGAAGCTCCGATGCGTCCATGATGCCGTATTGGTCGGCGTAGACGCCAAACCCCGCAAGACCGACTTCCTGAAAATCGTCTGGTTCTGCCTGGTCGCTTGTGTCTCCGAAACCTTGGAAGTCGTTCCACTCTTCGATCCTTGGTGTTGGGTAGCTCATTGTATCTCCCGATTCCCCCATGTTGACGGCGTTTCCCGCCGTGCCTGTTAAATTTCCGCGCAAATCAAAAAACGCAAACCGCGATGCAGGCGGCGTGAATCCAAAACCGTGTGCAGGATGCACCACCGGATCGACCGTAACCCATCCATATCCAGGAATCCGATCTTGAATAAAAATATGGGTCATCGAGTTGCCCGGGGGCGCGCCTGGTGGCGCTATGGTGCAAATGCGGATATCATGGCCGATTGACGCCAATAGGGCGCCCATTGCTACCGTCACGCCGTCACAGTCACTGCCACCGAGACCGAAACCGAGGCCGCGCCCTTTGCCTATAATCAAGTGATAAATCGCATCGGGTGAGGTTTCCACAAGCTCTCTGTGAATAGGGTCTTTGACGTAACGCCAGTTTTTCACGAAATCCGCGTAAATCGCGCGGGCTTGTCCGAGGTAGTCTTTAGGAGGGGCGAGGGTTGCGAGCGCCGCGGCATGATTCCGGATTGGTAGGTGTTCCGCTCCTCGAAGGATTGCATTGGCTACGACTTTGACAGTATCTCGATATTGCCGATAGGCGCCACCGTTGACGGGTTGACGGGTGATCGTGTGTTGCCTATCTGTCAAAATTTCTGTCAATTTACTTACTTTCTAGTGCTTCGTCTTCCTCTTCTGCTGACAATATGTCATCTTCAATGCCCAGTCTAGTAAAAATCAACTTTAACACTTCTTCCCGTTTATCTTCCGTCATTGTTCCAAGTAATCCGTAAAAAGCTTCCGAAAGCTGAGAGGGATCGAGTTTTTGCAGAACAGGAAAGATATCTTCAACTCCGATCTGTGTGGGTTCTCCTCCCTTAGGTCCGCCATGACTACCGGGACCATAAACGCCGATGTTTCGAGTGGATGGATTTTGCACAAGCTGAGGTTGCGCCATCGGCGCCGCTTGAACCGGCAACGCCGCCACTGGTCGAGGGGTGAGCGCCTGCAAAACCTCTTTGATTACGCCGAAAAACTGCGCGTTTCCATCTGTTTTGGTGTTGTCTTCAAGTTGGCGAGTTGCACCACCAAAAACCGCTTCTAATTCTTTGTACTTTCGAACGGTGTCAAGTACGCCGTCAATAGTGTCACCCACTACGCGGGGTTGGATCTGAGTGGCCCCGAGCGCTTCACGCAGTAATGCCAAATCATCATTTTGCATTGATTTCAGACTTTTGATTGTATTAACTACCGTTTCCATCACGTTTCCAGCGCCCATACCCGCGGATCCTCCTTGTGGCATTGGTTGACGTTGGATCGCTTGTGGTTGGTTTACGTAGCGCACACCATCTGGTAGTTCATCATCACCATCAATACCCTCTCTTGTGATTTTTTTTCCGCGCACCTTGGGCGAATATGATGCACATTGAAATGATACATTTCCACGCCAGATGCCCTTTTCGTCACAAACTCGCAGACTAAAAGCCTTTCCACCCCATGTTTCGACCAAATACGGCAAATCAATTGTGTCGTTGTCTAAAACATCGACAGTTTCACAATATCCCTTGCACCATGTTGGTTGTGTTCGATAAATTTGGATTGAGTACCCTGGCCGTAAAAGCTTGATAATTCGTGAAAATTTATCGTCACAGTCTCCTAATTCTAATATTTGATCATCCTTTACGTCTTCCTGTTTTTGCTTTTCTGTCATTTTACTGGTTCCTTTTCTGATAATTCGATGGGTTTTTACTGGCTTTTCATTGCCAGATTTTCATAATATGGTCACTTTTTTTGATAATTCAATCAATTTGCAAAACGTTTTTAAGGGTGATACCGTGTTTTTTATGTTTTACTAGCCGAAAGGTTCGCCGAATGCCAACAGCGTCACGCTTGATCGCTCCATCGTTTCAACCATCGCCCAAAACAGCCCAAAAAAAAGACTTGTTTCGAATAACATATCTAAATCTTGGTTTTGCCGGATATCAAGCGCTGCCCAAGGGTGCGCGCTCGTGGCTTGCCTACTTCGTCGCCCTTGTCAAGTTAGGATATTTTCGGATCGAGGCACCTTTAGGAGCGCTTGCCGACGCGCACACCAAGGCGGGCGGAAATAACAGATCAACCCGCTCAGCGTTTCGCGCTCTTGCCGAGCTAGAGAAGCTTGGATACATTTCACGCCGCGCGCCTCGATTGGGTTCCAACTATGCACAGTCTGTTATAAATATAAATTTAGAAAGGTTTCAATTTTTCCTATCTGAAGCGTGTAATAAAAAGTGTGTAAATATCACACATATGCCAAATTGTCAGCCCTCTTATACTCCTAATACTTCTTGTGATCCTGTAGCTTCTTTTACTAATAGTGCTCTTAGAAGCACCTTAAAGGCGAAACCGGAAACCGAAAACCGGAAACCGAAAACCAGGACGGCCGATAATCGCCGAAACTGGATAAACCCGATAATTTATACACTCGGAGTCGTTTTAAGAGCAGACAACGCGCCAGATCGTGATCAGGTGATCGATATGGCGCGCCGCATTGTTGCCGATTCCGGTGGGGGACACTGGAAGCACACCATTGATAGCTGGTGGCGCATGAGTCACGCCGAGCGAGAGCACGCCGCGAGAAACGAGATATTGACGGTTTGCAGAAACACAGACCCGAGTATGTTGTCTCGACCGAAAACAAAAAAACAAAAAACGGAGGTGATACCCATGGAACGATTGAACATGGCCGACATCGGCCGAAGTGATTGGGAAGATGTGCCGGACGACATCAAGGCACAGTTTGCCGCGATACGGACAGGCACGGCAACAACAGCGGCAACAGGACCAACAAAAACGCCGCGACCCGCTCCACCTGTGGAAGTTTGCACGGGAAACATTCCCGGCGCCGAACCGCTTTGCTTATCTCCCGCAGAGTTGGAAATTTTGCGCGCCGCTGAATTGCGAGCAAAATCCAGGGTTTTTTAACACTACCGAAAATAATTTAAATACTACCGTAAATTTTATTTGACTTTGATCGTCAAAGTTCCGATAATGATATTTGAAAGGATGACGAAAAATGTACCAAGTATCAACGAAAACTGTTAAAATACGAAAAAAACAGCGATGTTTTGCCTGTTTGCAGACGTACGAAAAAGGGACTCTGCTAACGAGGCAGGTCAATAGATACGATCATGGTATCGGTACAGTATACGTGTGTCCATCTTGTGAAATGATTTTACAAGAAAATCGAGACGAACTTTTAAACCCCTGGGATCGCTCCTATGCTGAAGGATGCGTTTGCGAATTTCTGGAGGAATAATGGAAAGTCAATTGAATAAAATCATTGAAGCAGGTAAGAAAGATAAAACTTCAATTTCGACCAAGTTCAAAAAAACTAAATGCCCTAAATGTGGGAGTGTTTTAGATCCTGAAAAGGCATTTTGGCACCTTTGGATCTTCGAAACAGAAGCTACCGGCAGAATCAAGTGGATAGAATGCCATGGATGTCATAGATCGTTTCAGCTTTCCGCGCGAATAAAAATCACCGTTGATCTATTTCCAAACATCGACATTGAGAAACCCGATCCGATATGGGTTCCAAAGGAGGAGTAATGGACAAAAGATCGAATCATCACAATTTAAATTACTGCGCGTATTGTGGAGCTGCATTTATGCAATTTCCATACCATAAACAATATGATCACTGTGAAACATCGCTACAATGTGAACGCTGCAGAAACTGGACAATGTTTACTTGTTATAAAAACAAACCCAGCAAAATCAATGAAAATTATTGGTATTCTTCACGTAAGTATAACGCTTCCGATAATGAATTATAATTCTACCGATAACTAAAGGTTATCGGAACAATGGAAATTTAACAAAATGAATCAAGAAAATAAAGAAGTTGTGATCTTCGGGATCGTATTTATTCCGCTGTTTGCCGCTGCCGTCGGTTATGCTGCATACGTTTTGTCTTTATTGTGGGAAATACCTCTTTTTTAACAAGAAAGGAACAAAAATGGTACAAAAACGTGAAGATTATGAATTGGCTTACGAACAAGCCAAAAATGCACCACCAAAAGAAATCGATTGTGAACTGGTATCATATGTTACCTGCCCATGGTGTGGAAAGGAGGATTACGATCCATGGGAATATGATCAGAGTGACGGAGACGTAGAAGAAATTGAATGCGGATACTGTGAAAAGACATTTTGGGTTCAATGCATGATTACCGTTAAATACACCAGCAAAAAGGAGCCTTGGAAATGAAGTTGTCAGAGCAAAAAATTCTACACGCATGGATTCAAAACGCTGTTGCATCGATTGTCGAAGACGTCGACACTGAGCGTAAATTAAGCGCCAAAGACATTGAAGAAATCAACGATTGCGCTCAAATATCGATTTGCTCGCATTTACCCGAGCTTATTCCATTGTGGATTTGGTTTGGGTGGATTCCATCCAATCAGATTGACGCGATTGCTGGACAAAGCTTTCATGTGATCTCAGATCGAGAAAACGACATTGAGCGTTATTTAAAAAACGAGTCCCCCGTCAGATCGCCTCATTATTCCCACCTTATCGAAGATAGGAAAGCAAACGACCGAGCACGGGAAATGAAGCGAAAATCAGCCGAAAACGAACAAGCGCAAATCAAACGAAAGGAACAACTATCCAGAAAAGCCGAAAAGGAACGCGCGCGCCGAGCAAAAGCAAAAGAACAGCGCAAGGCATAGATGGATTTTACCGAAAGGGGTTTAAAAATGGAAGCAATAGAAGATATGGAGTTTAAAAAACAAGTGATCGATAAAGCACGGCAAAAAATCGACCAATTGATCTACACTCCCAAAAAATCGAAAAGAAACCTCGAACTTTTGCGGAAGCTCCTTAAATACTTTTCTCGATACGCCCTCGGGGAGCGCAACGAAATCATCTTTCACAACCTCGCTAGAATTTTAGGTTTGCAGAAAGACAGAGAGGAAAAGCCATGCTAGATGATGGGATCGTTGTTTTGGCCGTTTGGATAATCGGTTTCCTCTGCGGAATGCTCGCGCGCGCCAATCGAGTCGGTACTTCTGCGGATCTAAACATCAACGGATCGATACAGTCGGCCGTAAAGCTTCTTCGAGCAATACACGACATCAAAACGGGTTCCCTCCCTCCGGATCATCTCAACCACGTTGATCGACCTGAGAGTATTCGAGAGGTAATCGCAGAGCTACTGGAAATAGAAAGGAAGGGTAGAAAAAATGGATAGATTCTGTGCGAATTGCTTGTTTATGAAAGCGTTTGAAGATAAGCGCGAGGGGGTAAAGTGCTTGAGATATCCCGCTAAAATAGTTGTGTTGATGGTCGAAGAGGGGATCGCTTTAAACAATAAAAGGCCCTTATTCATAAACGTATTACCGGACATTTTACCGCATCCGCTCGCCTGCGGCGAATGGCAGAAAGGATCAACATGCGTGGATCTACCGAGCATCCCGAGCACGGAGAGCAACAACAAAGCATCAAGCAGGATCAAACTTCAGAAGGTTTGAAAACTCGATTGAAAAAGTACAAGGACGCCGCCCTAGCTCCAAATACACGGCACGCGTACAGGCACGATTTCAACCGCTTCAGATTGTGGTGCAATTGTCGATCTATGGATTACCTGCCATCAAAGCCAGAAATTTTGGTATTGTGGATCGATCATCTCGTCGAAAAGGGAAAAAGTCTAGCGACAATACGCCGAAGTGTTTCCGTTATTCGTGCAGCTCACAACATGGCGAACCTACCAGATCCATGCACCAAAGATGTAAAAGCAATTTTGGCGGGAGTCGCCAAAACGATTGGATCAGCGACTAGACAGGCCGAGCCTTTGACGCTTCCAAGACTACGCCAAGTGATATCAATCATTCCTGGCGACCTTCGAGGAGTACGCAATAGAGCGTTGATTTTACTCGGATGGTTTGCAGCTCTGCGCCGCTCCGAGCTTGTGGCAGTACAGGTGGAAGACCTTGAGCAATGCCCAGAAGGATTGGTCTTGACGGTTAGACGTTCAAAAACAGACCAGGAAGGACAAGGGCGAAAAATAGCGATCCCAAAGGTCGCCGATAGTGCTCTTGACGCCGTTTCGGCCGTCTCAGCT
>Ga0105090_10000800_pt1 | contig 16179 bp, 9 predicted proteins | sample PPLLak3March2015_FD_79110 | JGI IMG/M metagenome (GOLD analysis project Ga0105090, IMG submission 79110) | Freshwater sediment microbial communities from Prairie Pothole Lake near Jamestown, North Dakota, USA - PPLs Lake P7 Core (1) Depth... | ecosystem: Environmental > Aquatic > Freshwater >... | reverse complement strand
CCCTGAACGGCACGGCCAGCCTGCTTTCCCGCGACAGCACGATCAGGAATGCCATGATCGCCGCTGGTAACTGATCTGCCCGACGATTCCATGAACCAGGCTACCGTCCTCTTGATGCCCTCATCGAAATCAACGGCCGGCGCATAGCCGAGCAGCCGCCGGGCCTTTTCAATGGACGCCTGGGAGTGTTTGACATCGCCCACGCGCCGGTCCCCGAAAACAACGGCGGCGTCCTGCTGCAGGGCGGATTCGAGCTTTTTCAGCAAGTCCAGCAGGCTCCACCGCTCGCCGCAGGCGATGTTCAGCACCTGCCCGGCCACCTCGCTGGCCGCCACGGTTGAACAAGCCGCGGCGACATTGGCCTGCACCACGTTGTCGATATAGGTAAAGTCGCGGCTCTGCGAGCCATCTCCGTGGACGCGGACTTCCTCCCGGTTGAGGATTCCGTGGAGAAATTTCGGGATGACGGCGGCATACTCCGAACCGGGGTCCTGCCGTGGCCCGAAAACATTGAAGTAACGCAACCCGACGGTTTCCAGGCCGAAAAGCCGCCAGTACAGCGCCGCGTAATGTTCCCCCGCCAGCTTGGAAATTGCGTATGGGGAAAGCGGAGCCGTCGGCATGGATTCCTCTTTTGGCAATGCCGCCGAATCGCCATAGACCGAAGACGATGACGCGAACACCACACGGCGCACGCCTGCCCTGCGGCTCGCCTCGAACACATTCAGCGTTCCCGTGGCGTTGACGTCGTGGGTACTGCGCGGGTTTTCGACCGATCGCGCCACCGAGCAAAGCGCCGCCTGGTGGAACACGGTGTCCACGCCAAGCACAGCTTCAGTGACGCAGGGAAAATCACGGATATCCCCTTCAATCAGGTGGACCCCAACGCTTTTGATATTCTCGCGTTTGCCCGTGGAGAAGTTGTCCAGCACGATGACCTCATCGCCGCGTGCAACGAGAAAACGGCACAAGTGGGACCCGATGAATCCGCCACCGCCGGTCACCAGGCATTTCATCGTCCTGCCCTCCGCAATGTCTTATTTCGGTTTAGCTGTCCTGGCGGCGCGCTGCCGCCGGATGGAATTTGTAGGGCCAGGTACATGTTCAATCTCCTGTAATTAAAAAGCGAAATGGATCAATGCGGTTCCGGGTCGGTCATACGTGTCCAGGTAACCTCCTGCCGCCCGCGGATGAAGCGACCGAAGCCTGCAACCGTGGACCAGGTGAGTAGGCAGAATGCGTGGGGCACCGAGAGCAGTGCCGTTTTTCTCGCCACCTGGGGCGCCAATTGGGCGACCAGGGCCGCGCTGTAGAACAGCACCTGGAGCAGGAATGCCGTCTGGTAGAACAGGAGCTCCAGCAGCATCAGGTTGGCGATCAGCAGCAACACCAGGGCGGCCGGACACAGCAGCCGGAAAAACTTGTGTGAAACCGTCTGCAGCCATAGTCGATTGGCCAATGGATTGAGCAGCCAGGGGTGCTGCGCCAGCAGCTGAAAGTTGCCGGCAATGGTTCGCACCTTGCGCCGGAATTCCACGGTTGGGTTGTCGGACAGGGGTTCATGCGCAAGCGCACCGGACTCGAACAGCACCCGCAAACCTCTGCGGACGATCTGCATGGGAACCAGCACATCGTCGAGAATCGTGTCCGTGGGAATGGGCTCGAACAGTTCGCGTCGCAGCGCATAGAGAGCCCCGGTCACGCCGACCGTCGAGTCGACGCGGCTTTCGTTGCGGCGGATGAACTTTTCGTAACGCCAGTAGAAGCCAACTCCGTCCATGGTGCCGTGCATGCTGTCCTCGGGGGCACCGACGTTGGTACCGACGTTGGCATCATGGCGGCCTTCACCCCCTGTCAGCACGAGTTCGCCGCTGACCGCCCCGACCCCTGCATCGGCAAAATTGTCTACCAGCATGCGAATGGCGTTTTTTGCGATGGATTGGCGCACATCCGTCAGCACCACGATGTCGCCGAGCAGTTGCGGAATCACGTCGTTCAACACCGCCGGTTTGCCGCGATGCGCATCAAAGGCTACGACTCGTACGCCCGCTGTCCGGAAAGTGTCGGCCAGTGCCACGGTCGCATCGCTCGAGCCGTCGGAGGCGATAACGATCTCGAGCCTGTCCGCCGCGTAGTCCAGTTCAAGCAGGTTCTCTATTCGCCGCCGAATGCGAGGCGCTTCGTTATGCGCTACCACCAGGAGACTGACCAGTGGACTCATTGGCTTACGGTCATGGGGCCGGCCTTTAAACTGCGCCCAGACTCTGATCAGCAGTGGATAACCCACATAGGTATAGCCCAGCACCAAGGCAGCTACCCAGAACATGATGTGTCGAGCAATCATTCTCTATGGCAATGGCGCGGTTGAACAGGAAGCCGGTTGCTCGGTGATGGAAAGAGCTGCACACAGTTCCGCGAAATCCACGCCTGCCGTGCGTCCGGCAGTCCGGTACGGGCTGGCCATGCCGAGCCTGAAATCACTTCCGCTGGCGTCGATGAAGCCAACGGCGTCGAGCGATTCCGGGAACGAATTTCCGGACGGATAGGCATCCGCGGAGCCACCGGCAATAACGTTTCCGGACACGACCGCGCCGGCGAAATAGCGCCTCAGGACGGCGTTGCCTGGTTCGCTGTCCGTGCCCACGATCCCGTATTGGTTGTGGAACACGATGTTGTCACGCAACTCAAACCCACGGTGCGGAGGACCTTCGCTCTTGAGGATGCTTCCCTTGTGGATAGCGGTGTTGTGCTCGATGACGACATTCTTTGTGCCATTCAAAAGCTGTATCAGATCGCCCTCGCCCCGGCCTTCACCGAGGTTCGTGAACAGATTGTTGCTAATGACGATGCGCCGGGCCTGCCGGCTGGGGTGGTTGTCATCCCGGCCGAGTATATTGACGCCATTGGCCACGTGCCGGACCACATTGTTGGAAAAGGTTACGTCCTCCACCACCGACCAGGGTGCTGAACCATCCTGATTGCGCACGGTGAAGAGGATGGCGAATCCATTTTGCGATTCCGCCCAGTTGAACTCAAAGAGGTTGCCGTCCACCAGGACGCGCCGCGCGTTTTTCAGTTGCATCAGGTTTTTAATACCCCAGGCCGTCCCGGCGTAGCCGGGCGATCCCGCCTTCCATGCGATCGGCTTCGCGAAATGATTGCCGCGAATCTCGATATCGGCAGGCACGCGTTCGCGGATCGCCGGATCGGCGCCGCCGAACATCAGGTTTTCCCCTGCCGCCTCGAGGTAATTGTTGCGGATGAGGAATGGCCCGGGACCCTCCCAGCCGATAATGGCCTGGGAATCGTCGCCGACCATCTTGAAGTCCGCCAGCCAGGAATCCACCACTACCGTGGCTGCCGCGTTCAGGATGATTCCTCGCCGCGCACCGACCAGCGGATCGCCATGCAGGTAGCAGCGTTCGATCACCAGGTGATGCGGAACCGGGTCACCGGATGCTTCATCTGCGCCGAGGAAAACCAGGGCATTCAGGAAATTTCCGGCGCCAGCTTGAGGACCGCTTGCAGCGGGCTGGAACTCAATCCCTACGAAGCGGTAGTGATGAGCTCCGGGTGCCGTCGACACCACGGCGCCGGACGCGGTCTCCAATCGCGCCATCGCCACCGCATCGGCGGGTGAAACGCGAACTCCCGCTCGCGGCAGCGCCGAATCACTTCCGCCCGAGCGGATCGTGATCCACTGGAAATCCGGATTGGTCGACTCCGGCTTGTACGGCAAGATAAACGGTCCCTGGAAAGCAGCGCCAGTCTCGAGTTCGATGGTGTCTCCGGGCGCGGCCCGCTCCAGAGCCGCCTGGAAGTCTCCACCGGCGCTGACCTGAATAACTTCACCAGGAGAGACTACTGCCGTGTCGATCCCGTGGCGCGGCTGCTCCGGGCGCTGCGGGCCAGCGGCCGCCAGGTTGCCCACGGTGCTGCAACCCACAAGCAAGATGCTGGCCGCCACGCGGGCCGCCATCAACTTCATGCCCTCAGGCCGCCTTCTGCGCTTTCGCGCGGGGTTCGACTTTCGCGTCTTTTTCACCTGCGGCGTCGGCTTTGAGCTTGAGCGCGCCGCGCGTCAGGTCGACTATGATCTGGTCTGGCGAGGCCGATTGAAGAACGAGATTGGCATCTGGGTCAGCGCTGCCGATGACCAGAACCTCGGCATTGGAAACCAGCTCACTCACCTGTTCGCACATCAGGTTCGAAATATGCGGAATTTCTTCAACGATGAAACGCCGATTTGCACCAACCAGCCGGGCGATCGCAACGTTCCGGTCGTAGATGCGCACATCACAGCCTTTGCCGATCAGAGCTTCCACCAGTGCGACCATCGGGCTCTCGCGCAGATCGTCGGTATCGGGCTTGAACGCCAGGCCGAATATCCCTATGCGTTTTTTACCGGTGGCCAGGACCGCGGCTATCGCTTGCGCAATCTGTGCCTGGTTCGATGGCAGAATGGCGTCCAGCAGCGGCACGGCAACATTGGCATGGCGTGCAGCGTACAGCAGGGCCTTGATGTCCTTGGGCAGACAGGAGCCACCAAAAGCAAAGCCCGGCCTGAGGTAGACTTTCGAAATGTTGAGCTTGTCGTCCAGACAGAAAATCCGCATCACTTCCTGCGCATCCACGTCCAGCGCGGCACAGGTATCGCCGATTTCATTGGCAAAGCAGATCTTGAGCGCGTGATAGGCATTCGAGACATACTTCACGGTTTCCGCCGTGCGGAGCAGCGTCCGAACGAACGGCGCATCGACACCGACATAAACGGATCGCAGCAGCGTGGCCGTGTCCTCGTCATCGCAGCCGACCAGCGTAAAGGGCGGACGGGAGAAATCCTCGAGCGCATTTCCCTCGCGCATGAATTCCGGGTTCGAAGCAACCCGCAGCCATTTCCCTGAAGCCTCGCCGGCGCCGCTCAGCAGCGCGGGGAAAACGGTTTGCTCGACCGTGCCGGGCAGCACCGTACTTCGCACCACCACGGTGAAGCGCCTTGTCTTGCCCTTCAGCGCTTGGCCGATTTCCCGGCAGACGCGCTCCAGTGCTTCCAGTTGCAGTTGCCCGTTCTGGTCGCCAGGTGTGCCGACACAGACAAAAGCCATTTCGCTTGCATCGACGGCCTCCTGGCAGGATGAGGTGGCACGCAAGCGGCCGTCCATGACCATTCTGTTGATCAACTTCTCCAGTCCGGGCTCGACGATGGGGGACTTGCCTTCATTGACCATCCCGACTTTCTCGGGATTGAGGTCGACGCCAATGACCTGGCAGCCGGCCTCGGCGAGACAGGCTGCGGTGACGCAGCCTACGTAGCCGAGCCCGAAAATACTGATCGCGTGTTGCATTCTGTTTGCTCCTGTTGTGATGGGATCAATGGAAGCGTTCGGCAGTGGCGCTCGAAATCCTGCGCCACCCGGGACCACGAATATTCCTGCTCCATCAGGCGTCGTCCTGCCGTCCCCAGTTCCTTCCGCTGTGCCCGATTGCGCAGCAGATCGAGAACCTTCCTGGCGAAGGTATCGGGATCGTCTGCGCGCAGTATGTGTGCGCCTTCCTCGAGCGGCAGTCCTTCCGCACCAATGGTGGTGCTGACCACGGCCTTGCCCATGGCCAGGGCTTCGTAAATCTTCAGGCGAGTGCCACCGCCGATGCGCAGCGGCACCACGTAAACGGCAGCCCGCCTGATGTAGGGCCGAACATCATCGACCGTTCCGGTCACGGCAACGCCGGCTGTCGCGGCGGTGTCACACAATTGACGGCTGGGATTACGGCCTACGATGGTCAACGAAACGTCGGGCGCTTCGCGCCGTATCAGCGGCAGAATGCCAGTGATGAAATAGCGCATGGCATCTTCGTTGGGATGCCAGTCCATCGAGCCGGTAAACACGATTTCCAACGGCTGCTCGAGCGTGCCGTCGTCGGCATCGAAGTATTCCACATCCACACCAGTGGGGATGGCCACTATCCTGCTTTCCGGGTCATCTTGCTGCAGCAGGAGGCGGTCATCGTCCGACACTGTGATCGTCAGATCTGCGCGGCTGCAAGCGCGGTTCTCGTAGCGGCGCATTTTGCGCCATTCAAGTCCCAGAAGGGCCCGGCGCAAGGGGCTCTTGCTGTTGGCGCCGGTCCGCTGCCAGATCATGTACTCCACGTTGTGTTCAAACAGGACGACCGGTGTCGACCCCTCCAGTTCGACATTGGGCACCGCGTGCAGAAAATCGGCGACACACAAGTCGAACTTGCCGCCGGCTGATGCCCGAAAAACCTCGGCAGCCAGCGCTGCACTGCGGCACTTGTACAAGCTCACCGGCAGCGCCGTCAGCCATGAACGCAGAAGCGCCCACATAAAACCGATGCCGCCTCGTTTTGCCAGAGCGTGTGGCACCGAGGTGACGAGCGCACAGCGCGGCAGTTGCCGGGCCAGTGCCGTCCCGTCCTCATCCGGATCATGGGTAGTGAGGACAGTCACCTCGTGGTGGCGGGACAACTCGGAGATGATATGAAAGCTGCGCAGCCGCCCGCCGGTGTTCAGGGGCCACAGGCCACCCACCTTGACCCACAGTATGCGCAAGGAACGGCCTGCGTAGGAAGTGGGCGTGGTCATTGCAACGATACCGATGGAAGCCGCAAGCCCGCTGCCGCTCGATGGGTATGTGATTGCACGCGATCGGCGAACATCCTGGCCGGATCCTCGCCATCGATGAAGATGCGCTGCCATACCTCGAGGTTGATCAAAAGCCACAACCGTTCGGCTTGGCCGCCATGGCCGGCTCGATGCGCCCCGGCGAGGGCGCTGAGCTCCGCGGTGTTGAAGTGGCCTCGCATGCGCGCCCTTTGGCCGAGCACGAACTCCTCAACCAACCACCAGAAGGGCCCTCTCAGCCATTGTCCGATCGGAACGGGAAAGCCCATTTTTCGGCGCTGCATGATCTCCGGCGGCACGATGTCCCTGACGGCGTCCCGCAACAGGGATTTGGTCACACCGCCGCGCATCCGGAGATGGCCGGGAATGGCAGCAGCCCGGTCTACCAGGTGGTGATCGAGAAATGGGACGCGGCTCTCCAGCGACGCCGCCATGCTCATCTGATCCTGCTTCATCAGCAGTTCGACGAGGTAGGTTTGCAGATCCGCATGACTCATGCAGGTCAGCGCATCAGCGCCGCCGGCAGCGTAGTAGCCCAACCCCTGGTCGTAGGTATCGCGATCGGCTTCGAGGCTGGCGTCCAGCAGCAGGGCTTGACGCTGGGCGTTGCGGAACACGGAAAAATTCTCGAAAAACATCGCGCGCGGATGGTTTTCCAGCGCCAGGAAACTACGTTCGGCATAGCGCCGCAATTGCGCCGGCAGTTTCGGCACGGCCTTCGCCACTACCGCTCGCAAACCGGCAGGAACCGTCCGCCCAAACCAGCTTCCCAGGCGCAGGTTCTTCTCCGTTACGCGATAACGGTAATCGTAACCAAGAAAAAGCTCATCGGCGCCTTCCCCGGTGAGCACGACCTTCACGTGTTCGCGCGCCAGGCGTGAAATGATGTGTAAGGGAACACTCGAGGTGAAGGCGATGGGTTCATCTTCATGCCAGATCAGTTTGGGCAGGGCGGCGAAGAACTGCTCCGGTGATACCAGCACCTCGCGATGATTTGCCCCGATGGCCTTGGCGGCGAGACGGGCAAAGTGGAATTCGTTCGCTTCGGCTTCATGGAAACCCACGGAAAACGTCTGGACCGGGCCATCCACGCGTGGCGCCATCAATGCTGCAAGTATGGTCGAATCGAGTCCTCCGGACAAAAACAAGCCGACGGGCACGTCGCTCACCAGGTGGCTCTGCACGGCGTCTTCCAAGCCGCCGCGCACTTCCCCGACATGGTCGTGATACGACTTGGCGGAATCCGCCCGGGCCACGGGTGGCTGCCAGTAGCACCGGCCCCGGAAGCCATCCGCAGCGGACCAGGACAGTGTGTGGCCCGGCATCAACTTGCGCACGCCCTCGAAGAACGTCGCATCCCCCGCAACATAGCGGGTGGCCAGGAACTCCGGGAGTATGGCGCGGTTGAAAACCGGGTGGCCTGCGCTGCCCGCCAGCAGAGCTTTGATCTCGGAACCAAACAGCAACTCCGTGTCGTTGATCGAGTAATAGAGCGGTTTGATTCCCAACCGGTCGCGGGCGAGAAAGAGCCGTTGGCAGGGCCCATCCCAGATGGCGAAGGTGAACATGCCGCGCAACTGGTCAACGCAGCTTTCGCCGAACACTTCGTAGGCGCGCAACACCACTTCGGTGTCCGAGTTCGTCCTGAAGACGCAGCCCTGACGCAGCAGCACCTCCCGCAGTTCCCTGAAGTTGTAGAGTTCGCCGTTGTAAGTAATCCAGATGTCGCCCGCGGGGTTACTCATCGGTTGATGACCGCCGGCCAGATCGATGATCGACAACCGCCGATGAGCGAACCCGATTCGGCCGCGCACCATCAGGCCGGCACCGTCGGGCCCGCGGTGCAGGAGGCTCTCGCGCATGGCCAGCAAACGACGCTCCTCCACGCCAGAGCGAGGGTCGAACTTCAGTATTCCAGTGATGCCACACATGTCTATATGCCGTTTTGAATGAAGACTTCGTGGTCTTCGATGAAGAAAGTTTCCTGCTCACCGGCTGCCACTGTCACACCGGCAACCCTCCCGCCTTCACTGCCGCCTTCCGCTCCAGCCTCAGTCAGAGCCACCACTTCGGGTGCATCTGCCTCCGGATCCGAAAGCGGGTAGAGCAACGTCACAACGCGGAGCGGCAGCACGGTGTCCGCGCTGAAGGTCAATGCCGGGGCGGGAATCTTTTGTCCGTAATGCGGGGAGAACCAGCCCACGGGCGGCAACCGTTGACCCCGGGCAATGGTCGTGGCGAGCGGAACACTGGAAAAGGCCTTGATCAGGAGCGCGCTGCCGTTTCCTCGCGCCCGCACCCAGCCATGCTCTTCCGCCGCGACCGGCATCGGCGCGAACTGGTAACGCAGATCGATGCGATGCTCCGCGCGCCCGCTCAGGTCGTCGATGATCAGCCAGTAGCGCGAGTCGACAAACAGGACGCGCCGGCGGTGAATGACCGGATCTTCAAGGGAGCTCCAGGCGTCATGCTCGGCTTCGGCCAGACAGTAACCCTGCATGGAGGCGCATTTCAACAGCCGGGCTGAAGGTCTGCCGTGCCAGGAGAAAGGGCCATCCGGCTCGGCCTGCCCGCGCCCATCGACCGTTACCGTGCTGTGCGCCTGGCTGCTGCGGAAAAACCCGCGCCAGGCCGCGTCCGCCGTGTAGCAGAAGGTGCCTGCGTCGACGAGAAAGTTTTCGCCCCAGGCGCTGCACTGAACACTCAGCAAGTCGGCATGGCCGTGGCCGCCGCTGACGCTACAACCCAACGGGCCGGTATCGAATATCAGCTGGTGCGCACGCTCGCCCCAGCTGCTGCGCATCACCACGTAACCTCCTTCGCGGAAGCAGCGGAGTGCCACTGGAGACAGTGGTGACGGCCGCAGGTCCAGACCCGGCTCCGACTCTGGCCGCGAGGAGCCATCGATCGCTCGCGAGCCCAGCAGCCAATGGGTTTCTAACGCGCCATCCGTCGCATTGGCCATATTTCCGGCCGCCCAGGCGAATAGCGGGTTGCCCAAGAACGCCGCTGCGGTGGCAAAAAGGCCCCGGTAATCGCCCGGCTCACGCCGGACAAGTGGCAACAGCCATCCCCCGTCTGCATCGCCGATTTGTGGCATGGTTCCGTCCGGGCGGCGCATCTGGAGCAGGAATTCGACCATCTGCCCGAGACAGGTCCTGACGCTGGCCGGCACGGCGACATGATTGCGTTCCGCCAGGATAAGGAAGTGCAGGTACATCTCCACCGTGTAGCACTGGTAGCGGGTGGACTGCTCGAAATGCACACCGCCTGGGAGTACCTGGCGATCCAGTTCCGCCACCAGTATCTTCCGCCCGAGTTCCTTCCAGCGCTTCGCACCATTTAGTTCAGGCAACAGCGTGCCGGCATAGAACAGCCCCAGAGCCTCGCCCGTGAGATGGGTGTTGGGCGAGAAATATCGGGACAGATTGCGTTCCACGTAGCGTGCATGGGCCTGGATCCACCCCAGCATCCGCAGAAACAGTTCAGGGGTAAATGCGGCCGCTCCGCGAAACAGGTTCAGCGCCCAGCACCATGAGATCAGCCGCACCGCGACCTCCAGCGAACTCGACCAGTTCATGCCGAAGCCCGGCGGATTCACATTCATCCAGTGGCTCAACTGCCGGGCGAAAGCCTCGGCATAACGCGCATCCCCGGTAAAGCGCCAGGCTTGGCCCAGGTCCAGCAGCCATTGATGACGGTTCAGTTCCCAAACGACTTTGCTGTCGCCCACCAGGTCGTTCGCCAGGTACCTGATCTGGCTTCCATGCGCAGGCGCAGTCCGCTGACCCGAAACGGCATCGAACTGCCAGTTAACCGGCGACCCGAAAGACAGCTTGCCGTAACCCAGTATGTCGAACTCATCCCGGCACACGGCGTCCGCACTTTCGATGATCCGTTGCCGCGCCTCGGCGCAGTGAGTGGCAATGTGCGCGGCAATCCCGGGTTCGCTCGCTCCGGCAAAGAACCGCAACGGTGCGATCTGCGCAAAGCGCTGTTGCAGTTGCGCGGCCGTGGTCAGGGGATCACCTTTCTCCAACAGGAAGGCGATCCGCTGGAACGTGATGTCGCCATCGAGCGCTTCGTAACGGCATGCGGGGCTGGATGTGCCCAATGGCGCCACGAACCGATCCACCGTCCTCGCCAGGTGCTGGCGGCCACGGAAGGCGAGTTCCGCCGGATTCATCTCAAAGAGGCGCTGCAGCTTCACTCTGGTTCCGGTAAAGATCCGTCCATGCACTGCGCACCTCGGCCCAGGTGTATTGCTCGACTTCCGCCCGCGCATTGCGCGCCATGGTGACGGCCTCCCCCGGAGCGTCGAGCAGCAAAATAATGGCTGCTGCCATGGCCGACGGGTCATCTCGCGGCACCAGCGTTCCGTTCTGTTGGTTCCGCAGCATGGCGGGAATATCCCCCACCGGGGTCGACACCACGGGCAAGCCCGCCGCAAAGGCCTCCAGGATGGAGATCGGCTGGTTATCGATCACCGAGGCGTTGACGAAAATGTCGGCTTCGTCGTAGAGCCGGGGCATTGCCTCCGGTTCGATCCGGCCCACGAACTCCACGCCGTCCAGCCGTTCTGAACGCACCCATTCTTCGAGCCGGGCGCGCTCGCTGCCATAGCCTGCTACCTTCAACCGCGCTTGCGGCCATTGTTTTCGCAGCAGCGCGAATGCCTTGAGGGTCGTGCCGATGCCATAGTGCGCTTCCAGGTTCCGGTTGGAGAGCAATCGCGGTCTCAGTTGACTCCGCTCACGATAATGAAAGCCGGACGTATCGATGATGTTCCGGACCACGCGGGCCCGATAGCCGTGCCGCGCGAATACATTTTGCAGGTACACCGAAGGAACGACGATCTCATCCACCCGGCGCAACCAGGGGTGCACCCGCAGGCCCCAGGTGGCGAGGTGATCCTCGGCTTCGCCGCTGTGGTAGTTGAGTATCACCGGCTTGCCGAACCATCGTGATACCAAGATCGCCGGCGCCGGCGCGAGCAGGAACGACCAGTACGAAGCGGAGTAGACATGCACCACATCGGCGTGACGAAGTTTGAACAGCTTCGCCAGGTAAAGGCATTGGTTGAGCAAGGTACGTGCAACCGGAACCCGGCGCAGCCACCGCAGTCCCTGCGGAAAACGGGGATTTACCGGTATGAACAGAACCTCGAAGCCGTCGCTCCCGAGCGCCTGCGCCAGACTGCGGGCCTGGACACCCTGGCCGCCGAGTATGTCGAGGCTGGGCGCCACGATCGCAATGCGCAAGGCGCTGAGCGCGTTCCGGGCGATCGGGGCCATCGTGCTCATCCCTGGGCCGCCAGGACTTGCCGTGGTGTTTCCGCCCGTGCGCGCACTTTCGCGGAGTGACGGCCGGTGAACGCAGTGGGCCGGTCCAGGAACGTCCGGCACCAGAGCTCAAAGGAAATCAGCGTCCAGAGCTGCAGATCCAGCGGCCGGCCCCGGCTCTGCAAGAGCAGCAGTTTTTCGATGTAGGCGGGGTTGAAAATATTCCGCGCCCTGCTGGTCGGTGACAACAGGAGATCGTGGACAAACCCGGTGAGTTCGCCGCGGAACCATCGGCCAAGGGGAACCGCAAAACCCTGCTTGGGGCGATCGATGATCGTCTCGGGCAGGATGCCCTTCAGGGCCTCCTTGAAAATGTGTTTGGTACGCCCGTTACGCAGCTTCAACCCCGGGGGGATTGCGGCCGCGAATTCGACCAGCTTGTGGTCCAGCAAGGGCACCCGGGCCTCCAGGGAATGGGCCATGCTCATCCGGTCGACCTTCGTCAGAATGTCCAGTGGCAGATAAGACTTGAAGTCCAGATACTGGATCGCCGACAGCCAATGGCCATCCTCGCGGGCCAGACAGGCGGCCAGATCCTGCCAGGGATCTTCGGCCAGCATGCGTTCGGCGGCGGATTCCTGGAACAGCGCGTCCCTCGAATTCTGGTCGAACAGGGTTCCCGCGTCGAGGTAGCGATAACTCCCGTTCAATGCTATGTGACGCAGGAAGTTGCGGCCTTTCATGCCCTCGGCCATCAGGCCGCCAACCGTGCCGAGCAGCGAGCGGAAGAGGGAAGGAATGTGGCGATAGCGCCGCTCCCTCTGCTCCACGGAATACTTGTCGTACCCGGCGAACAACTCATCACCGCCATCTCCGGTCAACACGACTTTCACATGCTGTGCAGCCAACTGGGAGACCATGTAAGTGGGAATCGCGGAGGAATCACCGAACGGTTCATCGAGATGCCAGGCAAGATCACCGAGGATGCCGATGACATCGGGCTCCAGGATCAGCTCGTGGTGCTCGGTGCCGAAGGCTTTTGCCACCTCCCGGGCGTGTGCGATCTCGTTGTAGTCCTTTTCCGGAAAGCCGATGGTAAACGTCTTGACCGGCCGGTCGCTCAGCCGGGTCATGGTCGCCACCACCGCGCTGGAATCGACGCCCCCGCTCAGAAAGGCGCCGAAGGGCACGTCGCAGATCATCCGCAACCTGACCGATTCCTCCAGGCGCTCCCGCAAACCTTCCACGAACCAGGCTTCATCGTGAGCGGTGTCGGAGTCGAAGAACACGTCCCAGTAACAAAGAACGCCGGGCGGCTTGCCAGGCTCGATGGTGAGGATATGACCGGGCTGGAGTTTGTGAATGCCGTCAATGATGCTCTCCCTCCGCGGCGTCGTCGAAAACGAAAACAGATGCGCAACGGAGCTCCAGTTCAGCTCACGTTTGACCCAGGGTAGCTGCAGCAGCGCCTTGAGCTCGGAGGCGAATACCAGCTTGCCATCGAACTCGCCGAAAAACAGCGGTTTGATCCCCAGCCGGTCGCGTGCCAGCAGCAGCTTCTTGCGGCGATCGTCCCACAGCGCGAAGGCGAACATGCCGCGCAGTTCGTGCACGCAGTCCGCACCGTACTCTTCATACAGGTGAACGATCACCTCGGTGTCCGAGGCCGTGTAGAACCGATGGCCGCGGGCTTCCATCTCGGCCCGCAGTTCCTGGAAATTGTAGATCTCGCCGTTAAGAACCACCTGGATGCTGCCGTCCTCGCTGTGGACGGGTTGCTGGCCGGTGGCGAGGTCGATGATGCTCAGGCGCCGCATGCCCATCCCGATGCTGCCGTTGACGTAATAGCCTTCGTCATCCGGCCCGCGCAGCGCGAGCGCATCGCACATGGCCTCGACTTCGAACTGCTTTACCGGTTCACCGCGTATTCCGAATATGCCAGCTATTCCGCACATGATGGTTAGATGATTTCCTGGGATTTCGAGGCCCGGCCGAGCCGGCTGAAAGGGCCTTGCAGCCACTCGGCCAGCATTCGCTTTTCTTCTTTCTGCATGGGGCCGAACCACTGCAGGAGGACGTAGTAGCACAGGGTGTAGACCAGGCCGGTGAGGAGCAACAGAATCGGTCCTGGCACGGTGAGTGCAGATTCGACCAGCATGGCCGGTACTGCGGCTCCGCTGGCGATGAGCATGGTTACGCCAAGACTTCTCCAGGGTAACAATCGCGCCAAAGGAACCTGCAACACATGCTTGATTCGCGCGAGCGCGAAGACCTTGGCAACCGCAGTGGCCAGCAGCGTCACCAGGATGGCGCCCATCAGGTCGTAACGGGCCAGGAACCACTGGATCATCCCGACGATCAGCACCAGGCGAAGCAGGTTCTGCAGGATCAGAAAGCGCGTTTCGGCGAGGACGCGCAAAGCGCCATCGGTCAGCAAAGTCGCGAACAGCATCGACAGTGTCCACACCATGAATATCGGCGCGCTGCGCTCATAGGAGCTAGTGAACAGCATGACGATCAATGCGTTTGCCGTGATCAGCAAGCCCGCCACCAGAGGAAAGAAGATCAATGCCAGCTTGCGCACGCTGTCGAGCCAGATCGAAACTACCGATTCATGGTCATCTGCCAGCATCCTTTCCCGCATGTTCACCATCATGACGTTGCTGGTCGACGTCATCAGGTAATCCGAAAGCGGAATCTGCAGGCAGCCAACGGCGTAGATCGCAAAAGTGGCCGTATCGAAGTGATAGGAGACCACGTACAGGTGCAGGTTCGTCTGCAGGACTTCGATCAGCCCCGCCAGGCCGAATGGAATGGCATACGCAAGCTGCTGGCGCAGCGACGCGCGGTCCGGGCGCAGGGTGCCGCCGAATTCCCGCTTGAGGTAGACCAGCGTGGCGGTGAGCCGGATCATCGCGAATGCGATGGCGCCCAGGAGCAGCCCCCGCAAGCCGGAGAAGATCAGGACCGGCGCGATGTAAAACACGGCGCGGACGAGATCTGAAGCTGCATAGGCGCCAGAGGCGGCCAGGTGCTGCTTGCGCACCGTCATGACGATCTCCAGCACAACCGCCATCAGCATGAACACCAGGTAAACACCGATTAGCGGAATGGAAGCCGTCAGGCCGGGATTGTTCAGCAGTTCCGCCACTTCCTGCCGCCACAACCAAAGCGCCCCGAGCGAGATCATGCCGAAGACGCCCAAGACGGCCAGTGTATTGAGAACAAACCCGCCGCTGCGACGGGTCTCGGACGGCAGGAAATAGTAAAGGCTTTCCGCCATGCCCACCTGGGCGATGCCAAACACCGTGCCGAAAATCAGGAATATCTGTTTGTAGCTGCCAAATTCGGTTTGGTCGAAGATTCGGGCGAGCACAATGGGAATGGCGAACGCTGCGACAAATCCCAGGAATCGCCCCGACATCAGCACCAGCGCGGGTCTGAACAGGGCTTCCAACGGCAGCTTGTGCCCGGGCTGCCTGTCCACCGTCCGCTGGTCCAGGGCCCGCGTGTCTACAGCCCGCGTGTCTACAGCCCGTGTGTCCACAACCCGGGACGATTCGGTGTTCAGGCCCAATGCTGCGTTCGACACGTGCCCGCCGGATCGAATATTCCGTTGACCTGACAACTGAGTATCGCCGGCGAAAAGCGGCCGAACCCGTTCATGCATGCGTTCTCCCACAACATCCTGCGGGAGATGGTCAGGAGTGGGTTCGCCCGGTCCCGGTGCGCGCAGATCGTGTAAGCGGTGCGGTAACCCGCATCGGCAACCGCCTGGATCGCGTTTGCGCTGAATCGCCCGTCGGGATAGGCAAAGTGTCGTATCGGTACGCCCAGCCGCTGCTCCAGTTCACGTCGCGAACCCTCGACTTCGTCGCGGAGCACTTGCGGCGTCTCATTGGCCAGCAATGCATGGGACCTGGTGTGCGAGCCCACGGTCACGCCGCCGGCGATCATTTCCGCCAGCATGTCCCAGTCCAGCATCCGGAACCTCCGGAGTTCGTCCTCCTGGAACTGAAACCTGCCTCGCAGTGCATCGAGGAACCGTTCGATCGCCGCCTGGTTCAAGGTCTCGAGCAAGACGCGGGTCGCCCGGAACGGCTCATGGGCATCGGCGAGCCGGCGAGCCAGCCTCTCCGACTGTTGACCCATCAGTTCAAGGCTTGCAAGCAGGTCCCGCCACCGGTCCTCATGGGACCCGCCTGCCTGATCGAGCATCGCGGACAAGAGCAGATGGAGTTCATCATGAACCTG
>Ga0105090_10000798_pt1 | contig 16203 bp, 17 predicted proteins | sample PPLLak3March2015_FD_79110 | JGI IMG/M metagenome (GOLD analysis project Ga0105090, IMG submission 79110) | Freshwater sediment microbial communities from Prairie Pothole Lake near Jamestown, North Dakota, USA - PPLs Lake P7 Core (1) Depth... | ecosystem: Environmental > Aquatic > Freshwater >... | reverse complement strand
TACGAAGACATCCTGTACGAAGTGCGCAACGGCGCGGCCTGGATCACGATCAACCGCCCGGACAAGATGAATGCGTTTCGCGGGCGCACCTGCGACGAGCTGATCCACGCGATCAACCGCGCCGGCTACGACCGCGAGATCGGCTCGATCGTGCTGGCCGGCGCCGGCGAGCGGGCCTTCTGCACCGGCGGCGACCAGTCGGCGCACGAGGGACAGTACGACGGGCGCGGCACCATCGGCCTGCCGATGGAGGAACTGCACGCGGCGATCCGCGACGTGCCCAAGCCGGTGATCGCCCGTGTCCAGGGCTACGCGATCGGCGGCGGCAACGTGCTGTGCACGATCTGCGACTTCACGATCGCCTCCGAGAAGGCCGTGTTCGGCCAGGTCGGCCCGAAGATGGGTTCGGTCGACCCCGGCTACGGCACCGCCTTCCTGGCCCGGGTCGTCGGCGAAAAAAAGGCGCGCGAGATGTGGTACATGTGCCGGCGTTACCCCGCCGCCGAGGCGCTCGAAATGGGGCTGGTCAACGCGGTCGTGCCGCACGACCAGCTCGATGCCGAAGTCCAGAAGTGGTGCGACGAGATCATGGACAAGAGCCCGACGGCGATCGCCATCGCCAAGCGCTCCTTCAACATGGACACCGCCCACCAGGGCGGCATCGCCGGCATGGGCCTGTACGCGCTGAAGCTGTACTACGACACCGACGAGTCGCGCGAAGGCGTCAAGGCCTTCCAGGAAAAGCGCAAACCCGACTTCCGCAAGTTCGCCAAGTGATCGAATGAGCCCGCCGGCGGCACGGCGGCCGCGAGCGCACTGCGCCTCGGGCCCGCCTCTCGCCATCGCTGCCCCGCCCAAGGAGAGAGACGTATGGAGTTCGATGCAATCCTGATTCCGCCACGCCGCGCCGAAATGGTTCGGAGGGGATTCTGGATCGACGGTACGATCAACGACAGCCTCGACGCCTGCCTCGCGCGCTGCCCGGACAAGCTCGCCGTGACCGCGGTTTCCATCGAGCGCGGCGCCACCAGGCGTTTTACCTACCGGGAAATGGCCACGATGGCCGACCGGATCGCCGTCGGACTGTCCCGGCTCGGCGTCGGACGAAACGACGTCGTCTCCTGCCAGCTACCGAACTGGTGGGAGTTCACGCTGTTGTATCTGGCCTGTTCGCGGATCGGGGCGGTGATGAACCCGCTGATGCATATCTTCCGCGAGCGCGAACTGTCGTTCATGCTGTCTCACGGGCGCAGCAAGGTGATCGTCGTCCCGACGCAGTTCCGGGGCTTCGATTTCGAGAAAATGCTGCGCGACCTCAAGCCGTCGCTGCCCGACCTGAAGCATGTGCTGGCAATCGACGGCGAGGGGCCCGACAGTTTCGAGGCCCGTCTGACAACTCCGGCGTGGGAGCTCGAGCCCGATGCCCGGGAGATCCTGACCAGCAACCGGCTCGGCCCCGACGAGATCACGCAGCTGATCTACACCTCGGGCACCACCGGCGAACCGAAGGGCGTCATGCATTCGGCCAACACGACGATGTCCAATATCGTCCCTTACGCCGAGCGGATGCGGCTCGGGCAGGACGACATCGTGCTGATGGCCTCGCCATTGGCGCACCAGACCGGCTTCCTCTACGGCCTGATGATGCCGATCATGCTCGAGGCAAGCGCCGTCCTGATGGACATCTGGGATCCGGCCCGTGCAGTCGACGTCGTCCGGGAGTCCGGCGCCACGTTCACGATGGCCTCCACTCCGTTCCTGACCGACCTGTCCCGCGCCGTGGCGCAGTCCGGCAAACCGATGCCCAGCCTGCGCACCTTCCTGTGCGCCGGCGCGCCGATTCCAGGGCCGCTGGTCGAGCAGGCACGGACCGCGCTGGGCGCGAAGATCGTCTCGGCATGGGGCATGACCGAGAACGGCGCGGTGACGACGACGCTGCCCGACGACGACTACGAGCGCTCGGTGAACACCGACGGCTGCCCGCTGCCGGGAATGGAAGTGAAGATCGCCGGTGATGACAACGCAGCCCTGCCTGCCGGACAGACCGGCAGGTTGCTCGTGCGCGGCTGCTCGAACTTCGGCGGCTACCTGAAGCGCCCGCAATTGAACAATACCGATGCCGAAGACTGGTTCGACACCGGAGACCTCGCTTACCTGGACGAACGCGGCTACATCCGGATCAACGGGCGCAGCAAGGACGTCATCATCAGGGGTGGCGAGAACATACCGGTCATCGAAGTCGAGGCCCTGCTCTACAGGCATCCGGCGGTTGCGCAGGCTGCAGTGGTTGCCTACCCCGACGAGCGGCTCGGCGAGCGCGCCTGCGCAGTGATCGTTCCGAAACCCGGCCAGACGCTCGACTTCGAATCGATGATCGCGTTCCTGAACCAGCAGAAGCTCGCAAAGCAATACATGCCGGAGCGGCTGGAGATCCGCGACAGCATGCCGGCAACGCCCTCGGGCAAGATCCAGAAGTTCAAGCTGCGCGAAATCGTCAAGGCAAGCGTGAAATGACGCGACTCGCACGACGCGTCGCGCTGGTGACCGGCGCCGGCGGCCCGATGGGCCGCGCGATCGCGCTGAAGCTGGCCTGCGAAGGGGCGCACCTGGTGCTGACCGACATCTCGGGCAACCGGCTGGCCGGCGCCGCCGAGGCGGTTGCCGAGGCCGCCCCGGCCTGCCGCGTGGTCGCGCATCGCGCGAACGCCATGGATCGCGGCGAAGCCGGCGCCGTCGTCGCGCGCGGCATCGAGGAACTCGGTGCGATCGACATCCTCGTCAACGTCGTCGGCGGCATCAAGTCGGCGAGCCTGTACACGCCGTTCCTGGAACTCGGCGAGGCGCAGTGGGACAGCACCTTCGCGCTGAACCTCAAGCCGGGCTTTCACCTCGTCCAGCTGGTAGCGCCGGGCATGCTCGAGCGGCGACGGGGTCGAATCGTCAACGTGGCTTCGGTCGTGTTCGCCGGTGAGCCTGGGCAGACGGACTACGCGGCGGCAAAGGCGGCCGTCGCCTCGCTGACCCGCAGCCTCGCAATGGAGTTTGCGCCGCACATCAACGTCAACTGCATCGCGCCGGGCATGATCCAGACCAGCGTCGTCGAACGGCTGACCGACGAGGACCGAAGCAGGTTCCTCGACAAGTGCCTGCTGAAGCGACCCGGGATGCCGGAGGAGATCGCCGACGTCGTCGCATTCCTGTCCGGCGACGAGTCGTCGTTCATCACCGGGGAGATCCTCGCGGTCTCCGGCGGCAACCATCCGAGCCTGTGAAATGAAGCTGCTCGAAGGCCACAAGGCGATCGTCACCGGCGGCGGACATCCGCTCGGAATCGGTCAGGCGACGGCACGGCTGTTCGTCGAGCACGGCGCGCAGGTCGTCGTCCTGGACCGCGAATTCATGCCCGGCGCGCTGCCCGACGGCCAGCACCCGATGACCGTCGACGTCAGCGATGCCGACGCGTGCCGCGTCGCGCTCGCGACGGCAGCCGAGCTGATGGGCGGGCTCGACGTCGTGGTCAACAACGCCGGAATCGTCGCGGCGACCCGAATTCCTCAGCTTTCGCCCGCCGAGTTCGCCCGGATGCTGGAGGTCAACCTGATCGGCACCTTCAACGTGACGCAGGCGGCATTGCCGTTCCTGCAGCGAAGCGACAAGGGCGCGGCCATCGTCAACGTCGGATCGATTGCAGCCCAGCGCGGCGGCGGCCTCCTCGGCGGCTCGCACTACGCGGCTGCGAAGGGCGGAGTGATCAGCTTCACGAAGGCGACCGCGCGCGAATGCGGCAGCCTCGGCATCCGCGCGAATGCTGTCGCGCCAGGCATCATCGAAACCGGCATGACGGCAGGCAAGTACGACGCCGAACGCACCCGCGCGATCTGCGAGACGATTCCGCTCGGCCGCTTCGGCACGGCGCTCGACGTCGCACGGGTGATCCTGTTCCTCGCCAGCCCGATGTCGTCATACCTGACCGGCGCCGTCATCGACGTCAACGGCGGCTATCACATCCACTGACGAGCAACCCAGGGCAGCCAGGGCAGGCCGCGCCTGGGCAAGCCCGGGGCTTCGTTCAGCCCGCGGTCCACCCGCCGTCCACGACCAGCGACGAGCCCGTCATCAGCGAAGACGCGTCCGATGCGAGGAACACCACCGCCCCCATCAGGTCCTCGACCGAGCCGATCCGCCCCAACTTGATCTTCGAAAGCACGAAGCTCCGGAACCCCGGATCGTCCAGCGACGGCCGCGTCATGTCGGTTTCGATGAAAGTCGGGCAGATGCTGTTGACCCGGATTCCCTTCGGCGCGAGCTCGACGGCCATGACCTTCGTCAGGCCCTCGATCGCGAACTTGCTCGTCGTATAGACCGAACGGCCGGCCGCAGCGACGCGCCCGGCCTGCGACGAGATGTTGATGATCGACCCCGCCGTGCCGGCCGCCGCCATGCGGGCGGCGACCGCCTGTGCGGTGAAGAAGGCTGCGCGCACGTTGAGCCTCATCAAGGCGTCGAAGTCATCCTCGGTGACCTCCAGGAATGGCGCCGGCCGGTTGCCTCCGGCGTTGTTGACGAGGATGTCGAACGGCGGCAGTCCGGCGATCGTCCGCCGCACGGCGGCGACGTCGACCACGTCGAGCACGAGCGCGTCGCCGCTGTCTCCGCGGGCCCTGATCGCCGCCGCACCGGCCTCGACTTCGGCCGCGGTGCGCGAACAGAGGGTGACCTGGGCGCCGGCCTCCGCGAGCGCCGCAGCGAGCGCCAGGCCGATGCCGCGCCCGGCCCCCGTCACCAGCGCCCGCTTCCCATCCAGCCGGAAACTCGGCGTTCGCGGAATCGTCACTTCTTCGCCTGCCATCTTTGGACCTCAGCCGCTGGCCAGGAAACCGCCGTCGACGGTCAGCACCGATCCGTTGACGAACTCGCCGCCCGCGCAAGCGAGGTAGACGGCGGCAGCGGCGAGATCGTCCGGGCGCCCCCAGCGCCCGGCAGGCACGCGCTCCATCAGCTTCGCGGTGAAGCTCTCGTCGGTATGAAGAACCCGGGTGAACTCGGTCGCGATGTATCCGGGAGCGATCGCATTGCAGGTGATCCCGAGCGGCGCGACTTCGATGGCGAGCGCCCTGACGAGCGCGGTCACGCCGCCTTTCGCGGCCGCATAGGCAGGAATCTCGGCCTTCGGGGACTGCACGGCAACCGATCCGATCATGATGATGCGGCCGAAGCGGTTCGCCGACATGGTCGGAAGCGCCGCGCGCGTCACGAGGAATGCGCCGTGCAGGTGAGTGTCGATCACCGCGCGCCATTCGGCGTAGCTGAAGTCGACGAAGCGCTTGCGCTTCTGGATGCCCGCGTTGTTGACCAGGATGTCGATCCGGCCCCTTTCGGCCACGATCCTGCCGACGCCCGCGGCAACGGCGGCCTCGTCGGTGACGTCGAAGGCGCAGGCCGACCCCTCGAGGCCGCCCGCCGAGAGCTCCTCGAGCCTGGGCGCCAGCGCGGCCGGATCGAGGTCGTTCAGCACCACGTGGGCGCCGGCCTGCGCCATCCCGCGTGCGATGCCCCAGCCAATGCCGCGCGCCGATCCCGTCACCAGCGCAACGCGGCCCTTCAGCGTGAATGTCCTTTCGTGTTCGTCCATTGGGGTTCCCGAATGAAGGCCGGTCGGATGACGACGACGAGGCTCAACGCATGTAGGCGCCGCCGTTGACGTCGAGAATGCTGCCGCAGACAAAACTCGCCCCGGGCGAACAGAGGAAGGCGATCGGCCAGGCGATTTCCTCGGGGCGGGCGAAGCGCGGCACCGGGATGCTCTTCAGCGCCGACGGATCGGCGGTGGCGACCATCGCCGTGTCGGTCGATCCGGGCGCGACGCCGTTGACCAGCACCTCGGGGGCGGCGCGGCGGGCCAGCCAGCGGACCATCGTGTGCAGCGCGCCCTTCGAGCATGCGTAGTGCAGCGGTGAATGAGCGTAGGTGCCGCCGGTGCTGGCCGCGATCGAGCCCAGCAGGACGATCCGCCCGCGCCCGCGCGACTTCATGGCCGGCAGCAGCGTCCGTGCGAAGTGCGCCGGCGCGCGGACGTTGACGTTCATGGCCAGGTCGAACTCTTCGTCCCAGGCCTCGTCATCCCAGCTTCGGGTCGGAAAGACGCCGGCGTTCAGCACTGCCGCATCGACGCTGCCGATCGCATCACAAAAGCGCTCGATCTCGCGCCGCGAGCCGACGTCGCAGGCGATGAAGCGATGGTCGCGCCCGCTTGCGCGCAACTCGTCGAGGAGCTCCGGCGCCATCACCCGGTCGGTCAGGATCAATTCGGCGCCCAGCGCGGCGCAAAGCCGTGCGGTGGCCTGCCCGATGCCGCCCGATGCGCCGGTCAACAGCACGCGCATGCCGGTCAGGTCGTAGGGTCGCATGGGAGCTCCGGCGCCCGGCCGTCCGTTCAAGCCAGATCGCGCGTCTGCATCTCGCGCAGGATCACCAGGTGCTGGACGTCGTTGGTGCCTTCGTAGATCCGGCAGACCCGCGCGTCGCGATAGAGCCGCTCGAGCGGAAAGTCGGTCAGGTATCCGTAGCCGCCGAGCGTCTGGATCGCTTCCGAGCACACCCATTCGGCCGCTTCCGAGGCCACCAGCTTCGCCATGCAGGCCTCCATCAGGCAGGGCCTGCCCGCATCGGACAGGGCGGCGGCGTGCAGGACGATCTGCCTGGCGGTCTCGACCCGGGTGAGCATCGCGGCCAGCCGGAAGCCGACGGCCTGGTGCTCGATGATCGGCTTGCCGAAAACGACGCGTTCACGGGCGTAGGCGAGCGCGACCTCGCAGGCGGCGCGCGCGATGCCCACCGCTTGCGCGGCGATGCCAATGCGCCCGCCCTGCAAGTTCGAGAGCGCGATCCGGTAGCCCTCGCCCTCCTCGCCCAGGCGGTTCGACCACGGCACCCTGACGTTCTCGAGAACGATCTGGCAGGTGTCCGACGCCCGCTGACCCAGCTTCGACTCCACGCGCGCGACCTGGTAGCCCGGCGAGTCGGTCGCAACGATGAACGCCGAAATGCCGCGCGTGCCTTCGCCCGCCGCGGTGCGCGCGAAGACCAGCGCGACATCGGCGTTCTTGCCGGTGGTGATGAACTGCTTGGAGCCGTTCAAGACGTAGTCGTCGCCGTCGCGGCGGGCGGATGTCGACAGTGCGCCGGCATCGGACCCGCCATGCGCCTCGGTGAGGGCGAACGCGCTCAGCATGCGGCCCTCTGCCATCGGCCTGAGGAAGCGCTCCTTCTGCTCAGGCGTGCCGAACCGCGCGACCGGCATGCAGCCAACCGAGTTGTGGCCGCTCATGATCGTCGAGGTTGCCGCATCGCCTGCGGCGATCTCCTCGAGCGCAAGCGCAAGCGACACCGCGTCCGCGCCTGCCCCGCCCCATTCGGGCGGCACCGTCATGCCCATCAGGCCAAGGCGCCCCATCTCGCGCAGCTCGTCCATGGGAAAGTGAGCCTCGCGGTCCCAGCGCGCGGCATTCGGCGCCAGCCGCTCGCGGGCGAACTTGCGCGCCATGTCGCGGATCATCGTTTGCTGTTCGTCGAGAATCATCGCATCGCCCCCGAGGCCGACCTGTCCGCCTCGAACTGCTCGATCGCCCTGGCGGAGATGATGAGTTTTTGCACCTCGCTCGCGCCCTCGTAGATCCGCAGCGCGCGAATCTCCCGGTACAGGCGCTCGGCGATGTGGCCGCGGGTCACGCCGAGTCCGCCGAACAGCTGGACGGCCGAATCGATGACCTTCTGGGCCTCTTCGGTGGCGAAAAGCTTGGCCATGCTCGCCTCCCGGCTGATACGGGCGCCGCTTGCGTCCTTGACCCAGGCGGCCCGGTAGACCAGCAAGGCCGCCGCGTCGACGGCCAGCGCCATGTCTGAAAGACTCGCGCGTGTCATCTGGAAGTCCGACAGACGCTGGCCGAACAAACGCCGCTCCAGCGTATGTCCGAGCGCTTCGTCGAGCGCTCGCCGCGCAAGGCCGAGCGCCGCGGCGCCGACCGTCGCGCGGAACACGTCGAGGGTGGCCATTGCGATCCGGAAGCCGTCACCGGGCTTGCCCAGCAGGTTCGCCGCGGGCACCCTCGCGCCATCGAATCGCAGCGAGCCGATCGGATGCGGCGCGATTAGATCGATCTGCTCCGGCACATCGAAGCCCGGCGTGCCCGCTTCGACGACGAAGGCCGACATTCCCCTGGATCCGCCCTCGGACGAGGTGCGCGCGAATACGACGTAGAGCCCGGCGATCCCTGCGTTGGAGATCCACTTCTTGGTCCCGTCGATTCGCCAGTGCTCGCCATCGCGCACCCCGCGCGTCTCGATCGCGGCCACGTCGGACCCAGCCTTCTCCTCCGACAATGCGAAGGCCGACAGCATGCGGCCGGCAGCCACGACTGGCAGCCAACGCTGCTTTTGATCGTCGGTGCCGTAGAGGCTGATCGGCCCGCTGCCGAGTCCCTGCATCGCGAATGCGAAGTCGGCCAGGCCCGCGTGGCGCGCGAGCACCTCCCTGGAAATGCACAAGGCGCGCGCGTCGAGCGGACCGAACGGCTCTCCGTCGCGCGCGCCGACCGCCGGCGCCAGCAGTCCTGCCGCGCCCATCGCTTCGACGAGCCGCCGCACCGATGCGCAGGCGGCCGGCGTGGTTTCCTCCGCCGGCAGCAGGCCGGGAACGTTGTCCGACGCCCACGCGTCGACCCGGTCGTGAAGCTGCCTGTGGAACGGATCCAGGAACGGCCACGCGAGGAAGCTTCGATCGGCCATCAGTCGCCCTCGAACACCGGCTTCTGCTTCGCAACGAACGCGCGGTAGGCGCGCCCGTAGTCCTTCGTCTGCATGCAGATCGCCTGCGCCTGCGCCTCGGCCTCGATGGCCGAGTCGATGTCCATCGACCACTCCTGATGCAGGCAGGTCTTGGTGATTCCATGCGCGAAAGTCGGCCCGTCGGCCAGTTCCTTCGCGAGCGCCTGCGCCTCTGCGAGCACCTTCTCGGGCTCGACGACGCGGTTGAAGAAGCCCCAGCGGTCGGCCTCGTCGGCGGTCATCACGCGACCGGTGTACAGCAGTTCCGATGCCCGCCCGTGGCCGATGATCCGCGGCAGGATCGCGCAGGCTCCCATGTCGGCGCCCGCCAGCCCCACGCGCACGAACAGGAAGGCGGTCTTTGCCCGCGGCGTGCCGATCCGCATGTCCGACGCCATCGAAACGATCGCGCCCGCGCCGGCGCAAATGCCATCGACTGCCGCAACGATCGGTTGCGGGCAATGGCGCATCGCCTTGACCAGGTCGCCGGTCATCCGGGTGAAGTTCAGCAGGCCCTGCATGTCGTCGGCCTCCTGCATCCGGACCAGCGGGCCGATGATCTCGTGCACGTCGCCACCCGAGCAGAAGTTCCCGCCCGCGCCGGTGACGACCACCGTCTTGATGTCGCTGGCGTAGCGCAACTGCCGGAACAGGTCGCGAAGTTCCGCGTACGACTCGAAGGTCAACGGGTTCTTGCGCTCGGGCCGGTTCAGCATGATCGTCGCCACCTTGCCGTCGCATTGCCAGTCGAAATGGGCCGCCTTGTAGCCTGACAGCTCGATCCTGTTCATTCCTGTTTCTCCCTGAATCTTCGGTTCGTTCCTGCGCAGGCGCTCAGGCCATGGTCAGCCCGCCAGACACGCTGAGGACCTGGCCGGTGATGTAGTCGGAGCGATCGCTGGCGAGAAACAGGATCGCATCGGCGACGTCCGAGGGCTTGCCGAAGCGCTTCATCGGGATCGCGCGCAGAAAGGCCTCGCGATGGCGCTCGGGCACGGCCATCAGCATCGGCGTCTCGGTCGGCCCCGGGCACACGCAATTCACGTTGATCGAAAAGCGCGCCATCTCGCGCGCCAGCCCCTTCGTGAAGCTGATCAGCCCTCCCTTGGCGCCCGAATAGACCGTCTCGCCCGAACTGCCGACCCTGCCGGCATCGCTCGACACGTTGACGACCTTGCCCGCCTTGCGTTCCATCATCGGTCCGAGGAAGGCTCGGGCGAGCCGAATCGGCCCCATCAGGTTGATGTCGACGACCCGATCCCAGAATTCCGGCTCGTTGTCCATGAAGGCCTGCGCCTTGCCCCAGCCCGCGCCGTTGACCAGCACGTGCACCTCGCCCTTCGCAAGCACGCGGCTCGCAAAGTCGGTGACCGACTCTGCCGAGGCCACGTCGACGGCCTCGAAGCGGGCATCGAACCCGCCGGCGCGCAGCCGCTGCGCCTCGGCGCCGCCCTTGTCTGCCTTGAGATCCGCCAGCACCACCGAGGCCCCCGCAGCGGCCATCGCTTCCGCCGTTGCCAGGCCAATTCCGGAAGCCGCCCCCGTTACCACGACCGTCTTGCCGTCGAGTCTCATCTCAACCTCCCCTTCGATCCAGAAAATCGGACACGCGCCTGCGCGTGTCCGGGTTGTTCAGCAGCCTGCTCGTTTCGAGCAACTCGACCGCCATGCCCGGCAGCAACGAGCCATCGGCAACCGCCATGCACTGCTTGCATGCGGCAAGCGCGTGAGGCGACATCGCCGTCACGCTGGCGGCGACTTGCCTCGCGAAATCGTCGAGCCCGGCCGCCGGCACCGCCCATTGCACGATGCCGAGATCCCTCGCCTCGGCGCCTGAAACGGCGTCGGCAGCAAGGATGATCCGCCGGGCGATCCCCGGCCCGCACAAGCGCGACAGCCGCTGGGTGCCGCCGGCGCCCGGCAGCAGGCCGAGTCGCGCCTCCGGCAGCCCCAGTTGCGCGTCCTGCGCGGCGATCCTCAGGTCGCAGGCCAGCGCAAGCTCCAGGCCGCCACCGAAGGCCGCGCCGTTGATCGCGGCGATCGTCACCTGCGGGAGCGCCTCTATCCGGTCGTAGAGGCGCTGCATCCGACGCACCGTCTCGACCATCTCGCCGGGCCCGGCATCGTCGGCGAAGCAGTCGCGCATCAGCTTCAGGTCGGCGCCAGCCGAGAACATCCGCTGCTCGGAGCGCACCAGCATCACTGCAACGGCGCTGCGCGCGTCGAGCTCGTCGAGGATCTCGCCGAACCGGTCGATCCAGTCGCGATTGATCGCGTTCACGGGCGGACGGCTGAGCGTCACGACCAGGCAAGCCTCGTTGAATTCGTGCTCTATCATGATTTGATGAATGAACGCTCATTCAGTTAACGGAAGGTTATCGGAGCAATACCGTCCCGTCAAGCAAGCAGCCCCCGGATTCGCCGGGGATTCCCCGCCTCAGCCCCCCGCCACCCGGCGTCTCGCCGGCGCCTTCGGTTCCCGTGCGGCGAGGAAGCGCTTGTAATGAAGCCTTCCCTTGCGCGTGGCCATCGCGTTCACGAAGAAGTCGAAGCCCTGTGCAATGTACTCGTCGATGTCGACGAGTTCCCTCAGGCGCCAGTACTTGAGCGACCAGGTATGGGCGTACAACGCGAGCTGATAGGTGACCAGCTCGACGTTGACTTCGCGAAACAGCCCGGCATCGATGCAGGCGCGCAGCCGCGTCGCAATCAGTTCGTTCGTGGCGACCTCGGCCTGCTTGATGTACTCGCGGTACTTGCGCGGCAGCGACATCGTCGAACGATAGGCGAGGATCGCAGCGTCGCGGTGGCGATCGACGACGCGGCAGTAGGTCTCGAGCGCCGCATGGAGCCGGCCGAAAGGATCGGCGCCGTCGTCGCTCGAGTCGAGTTCGCGCCGATAGCGCTCCATGACGCTCACCAGCGACAGCAGCAGCACGTCTTCCTTCGTTTCGGCGTACTGGTAGATCAGCCCGGTGCTTACGCCGGCCTTGCGCGCGACTTGCTGGATCGTGGTCCGGTAGAAGCCCTGGGTGGAGAACAACTCCACGGCCGCCGCGACGATCTGCTCCCGGCGCCGTTGCACGAGCGCGGCATCGGTGACCTGGCTCTTGACGACCATCTGGTCGAATGCCTTCGGGGGCGTCGCGGCAGGCTTCTTCTTCATCGCTTTGGGAGCTGGCATGTGTCGCCTGTCATGATATCTCCTGTTCGCCCGCCGGCCCGGCCTGCCCGCGAAGCCGCTTCCACAGGCCGCTCGCATTCATCAGGATCCGGCCACCGCATCCGAGCGTTCCGCGAACGAAAACGATCGATCGGCTGATCCGGGTGATCTCGGCCTCGCCTTCGATGAGGTCTCCGGGAACCGCGCCCGCGACGAGGTCGCAATTCAGGCTGACCGTGGCAACGTCGAGGCTCCCGACCGCGCGCTGCACCGCAAGGCCAAGGACCTGGTCGGCGAATGTCATCAGCATGCCGCCATGCACGCCCCCCCGGGCATTGCAGTGCCGCTCGGTCGCGCGAAACGCGAAACCCGACCCGTCCTCGCGAATGAAGAGCGGGCCGAGAGGCTCGGTGAACGGACCGTCCGGCATCAGGCACAGCCGATAGCCCGGGGGCGCATCGCCGTGGTTGCCGCCGGCCGCTCCGCCACGCTTCATGTCGGCCATCGCTTCACCCGTCGCCCGCTTCGGCGCGCGCCGCCCGGCCGCGCGCCGTCTCGAGCACGATCTTGCCGAGAGCTCCGCGCGATTCGATCAGACCAAGCGCGCGGCCAGCCTCTTCGAGGGCCACGACCTCGGTGACCGGCGGATCCAGCCTTCCGTCGCGCCAGAATCCGAAGATCCGCGACTGGGCATCCCTCATCCGCTCGGGGAAACGCTCGCGGTAGTCGCTCCAGTGCAGGCCGGAAACGGAAACATGCTTGATCAGCAGGTAATTCGCCCTGACCGACGGAATCTGTCCGGCCGCAAAGCCGACGACGACCAGGCGCCCAGCCCAGGCAAGCGCGCGCAGACAGCCGTCGAAGACCTCGCCTCCCACCGACTCGATGACGACGTCGGCGCCTCGTCCGTAGTTCTGGTCGAGGACCTGCTGCCGGATCGAGTCGCGCGACGCAAGAGCGGCTGTGTCGATGACGCCGTCTGCGCCGAGCGCGAGCACGAAGTCGCGCTTCTCCCGAGTGGACACCGCGGCCAGAACCCGGCAGCCGGCCGCCTTGGCGATCTGCAGCGCGGCGCTTCCGACCCCGCCGGCTCCGCCTGTCACGAGGACGGTTTCGCCGGCCTGCAGGCCGGCGCGGTCGAACAGGCCGAACCAGGCAGTCTGGTAGGTCAGGCCAAGCGCTGCGGCCTGCGTCATCGGCAGCGCGTCGGGCATCTGGAAGCAGTGCTCGGCGAGCACGGCGACCCGCTCGGCGAAGGCCCCGTTCTCGAGCTGGGCCATCACCCTGTCGCCCACCCTGAACCCGCGCACGCCGGCGCCCACCGCGGCGACACGCCCCGCGAGTTCCTTGCCGGGCACGAACGGCAGATCGGGCAGGTTCTGATACTTTCCGGCGACGGTCAGCACATCCGGGAAATTGACCCCCATCGCATGCACCTCGACGACCAGCCGCCCCGCCTCTGCCACCGGCTCGGCGCGATCGCGCAGCGCCACCGAGCGGGCCGGGCCGAATTCCTCGACGACGACGGCCTTCATACCGCGACGTGCTTCTTCAGGTTTTCCATCGACATGCCTTCCACGCTGCCCTGCTCGACGACCGCTCCCTTCGAGAGCACGTAGTAGCGCTCCGCGACCCGATGGACGAGGCTGAAGTTCTGCTCGATCAGGAGGATGCTTGTGTTTTCCGCGGCGAGCCGGACGAAGGTCGTCGCCAGTTCGTCGACGATGACCGGCGCGAGCCCCTCGCTCGGCTCGTCGAGGACCAGCAGCTCGGGATTGGCCATCAGCGCGCGGCCGATCGCGAGCATCTGCTGCTGGCCGCCGCTCATCGCCGTGCCGGGCGTGTCCGCGCGTTCCTTCAGGATCGGGAACAGTTCGCAGACCGTGTCGAAGTTCCACCTTCCCGGCCGCCCGACTGCGGCGCCCAGCGCGAGGTTCTCCCTGACCGTCAGGCCGGGAATGATCCGACGCCCCTGCGGCACGACGGCGATTCCCGACCTCGCTGCGGAGAAGTGCCGGATCGATGTCTGCCTCTTGCCGCCGAACGTGATCTGCCCGGCGCGGACCCGCGCGATGCCGAGGCACGCGTTGACCACCGTGGTCTTTCCGACGCCGTTGCGCCCCAGGATCGCGACCCGCTCGCCCGGACCGACGTCGAGCGAGACTTCGTTCAGGATCCTGGCCTCGCCGTAGTAGGCGTCGACCGCCTGAAGACTGAGAAGCGTCATTCGATGCTCGATCCGAGATAGGCCCGCACGACTTCGGGATTGGCGCGAATCTCCTCCCCCGATCCTTCCGCCAGGACCTTGCCGAGGTTCAGCACGGTGATCCGGTCCGACACGGCGAAGATCACGTCCATGTCGTGCTCCACCAGCAGGACCGTCACCTTCCAGCTGCTGGCGAGGTCCCTGAGCAGGCGCGCCAGGACGATCGACTCCTTGATCGACAGGCCCGCCGCGGGCTCGTCGAGCAGCAGCACCGACGGGCGACCCACCAGTGCGAGGGCGAGGTCCAGCCGTCGCTGGTCGCCGTAGGCGATGTCCGCCGCGCGGCGATCCGCCAGCTCGGTCAGCCCCAGCGCATCGAGCACCTCGTCGGTGTTATCGGTCTCGGCCATCCGCGCCGCCAGCGCCACCTGCTCCCTGACCATCAGCGCCGGAAAGATGTTCGTCCTCTGGAACGACCGTGCGAGACCCGCGCGCCGGCGCGCCTGGGCCGAAAGCCTGCTGATGTCCTGGCCGTTGAACACGACCCTGCCGACCGTCGGCCCCCCCCGCCCACAGAGCGCGTCCATCAGCGTCGACTTCCCAGCGCCGTTCGGCCCGATGAGCCCGCGGATCTCGCCGGGCTCGAGCCTCACCGAAACATTGTCCAGGGCGGCGAACCCGCCGTAGCGACGGGTCAGGTCGATGCCCTCGAGTGCGAAAGCCGTCATGGTTTCCTCGCCTCGCCACGCGCGGCGAACCGGGCCAGCAGACCGCTGACCCCGTGGGGGAGCAGCACGGTGACCACGATCAGCGTTCCGCCGATGATGGCCGGCCAATGCTCGGTCAGATCGCCGACCGCATCCTTGACGATGAAGAAGATCACCGCCCCGAGTGCCGGGCCCCAGATCGCGTGCGTGCCGCCGATGACTGCCATGATCAGCGCCTCGCCCGACAGGCTCCAGTGAAGAACGCCCGGCGACACGAAGGCGTTGTAGAGCGCGAAGAGCACGCCCGCCAGTCCACCGATCGCGGCCGACAGCGCAAAGACCAGCGCGCGCGGCACCAGCGTGTGGTAGCCGACGTAGCGGGCGCGCTCCTCGTTCTCGCGAATCGCCACCGTCAGCACGCCGAAGTGGCTCCTGGCGACGACGGTCAGCACCGCGATGACCGCGACCAGCGCGACCCAGCAGATGACGAACATCGTCGACGGCGCCTGGAACACCTCGATATCGACACCGAACAGCGTCGACGGCAGCCGGACCGGCATGCCGTCGTCGCCGTTGGCGAGCTCCCGCCAGCGGAGCATCAGCTCGTGCAGGGACTGGGCGACCGCGAGCGTGAGCATCGAGAAGGAGAGGGCAGGCAGGCGAACGATGATCAGGCCGGCCAGGAAGGCGAACACCGCGGGCAGCGCGATCGCGGCCAGGATCGCCAGTTCGGCCGGGATCGCATCGAACTTCCCGTTCAGCGCCATCAGGTACACGGCCATCCCGAAGAAGGCCGCATGACCGAAGCTCGTGAGTCCGTTCTGGCGGATCATGAAGCCGATCGCCGTCGCGAGAATCGCGTAAATGACCGACTGCGTCATCAGGGTCAGCGCCAGCTGGGAACTCACCATCCATGGCACCGCGAAACCCGCCGCCGCGAGAACCGCTGCCGCGATCACGAACTTCGGGGCGCGCGGCCCCGACGCCACGGCGCCGGAGGCGACCGCGGACTTCGCCGGCGAGACAGCGCCGCTCATTTACCCGACCCCGCGAGCCCCTGCGGACGCAACCCCAGCACCACCGCCATGATCAGCAGCGGGATCACCGAGGCGACCTCGGGAAGGTAGACCAGCCCCAGGTTGTGGAACTGCCCGATGACCAGCGCGGCGATGAAGGCGCCGGTGAAGCTCGTCAAGCCTCCCGTCACGACGACGATGAAGCAGTCGATGATGATGTAGGCGCCCATCGACGGCGAAAGCGCCATCAGCGGCCCGGCGATCGTCCCGGAAAGCCCCGCGAGTCCG
>Ga0105090_10000797_pt1 | contig 16209 bp, 12 predicted proteins | sample PPLLak3March2015_FD_79110 | JGI IMG/M metagenome (GOLD analysis project Ga0105090, IMG submission 79110) | Freshwater sediment microbial communities from Prairie Pothole Lake near Jamestown, North Dakota, USA - PPLs Lake P7 Core (1) Depth... | ecosystem: Environmental > Aquatic > Freshwater >... | reverse complement strand
TTCCGGTGATTAAGCTGGGTGATAACGGCGGAATTATCAGAATCATTGCAGGCGATTATGCTGGCACGAAGGGTGCTGCCTTAACCTTTACACCCATCAATCTATGGGATATGCGGATGAATGCGGGGCATAAAATCGACCTGCAATTATCGGCTGGTTTCACCACAATACTGCTGGTGCTGCAAGGAACAGTTCTTGTCAATGGAACAGAAACGATCAAAGGCAAAGAACTTGCCATTTTTGAGCGCGAGGGCGACCTAATCTCTTTTGAAGCAACGAGCGACACTATTTGTCTGATTCTGAACGGGGAGCCTATTGATGAACCCATTGTAGGGCAAGGTCCCTTTGTCATGAACACACAGGATGAGATTGATCAGGCTATGGCCGATTACCATGCCGCGTACCGGTCAAATTAACGCCTGGGATAATCCTGCCTGGGTCGAAGCCATCGAGAAAACAGGACGCAAGACACTGATTATTGCGGGCACCCTGACCAGCGTTTGTATGGCTTTTCCTGCCCTCAGCGCTCTCGTGGCGGGGTACAAGGTATTTTGTGTCGTCGATGATTCGGGCAACTGGTCTAAAATGGCGACTGACATCACCATCGCCCGCGTTACTCAGGCTGGCGCCATGCCGATTGACACTTTCGCCCTTCTGGCAGAAATTATGAGCACATGGAATCGCCCTGATGCGATGGATTTTGCAGGAGTCATGGTCGATCATATCGTACCGCCTTATCGGGCATTAATGGAAAGTTACGACAAGGCACAAAATGTTCAGAAAGTGGGTCATGAAACCAAACTGAACTTGCTGGATGCTGCCAAAACGGAGAAGCCATAGACTAGGGCAAGATGTAGCGGCCCAATAACATAAATCACAGGAACCGATTACATCCGCTTTTTGGGACCACATTAGAACTATGGACAGTTTATTTGTTCTCTACATGACTCTATTTAAGGGTTGCGTAACTAAAATCTATTGGTATAATGATCAGCTCTTGAAGTTACATAGACTTCAGGCGCGTAGCTCAGTTGGTTAGAGCACCACCTTGACATGGTGGGGGTCGTTGGTTCGAGTCCAATCGCGCCTACCAGACATTAAAGCACTGCTCAAGCGGTGCTTTTTTTATTGTAGCAACCAATAAGTATAAAAAATGCCAGTAATTACCCTTCCTGATGGCTCTAGTCGTGAGTTTGATCACGCTGTTACAGTACTGGATGTTGCACGATCCATAGGTTCAGGATTAGCTAAGGCAACCTTGGCAGGTCGGGTTAATGGTGCTCTGGTTGATGCCGGCACCTTAATCGATCATGATGCTAAGTTGCAAATTATCACCGCAAAAGATGAAGACGGTGTTGACGTCATTCGCCATTCAACAGCACATTTATTGGCGCAGGCCGTCAAGCAATTATTTCCCGATGCACAAGTGACCATTGGTCCGGTTATCGAAAATGGCTTTTATTACGATTTCGCCTACCAAAGACCGTTTACACCCGATGATCTGACGGCTATCGAGGCAAAAATGCAGCAACTGGTTGCTGAAGATTATGTCATTAATCGTTCGGTATTGACCCGAGATGCGGCGGTAAAGTTTTTCAGGGATCAGGGCGAAAATTATAAGGCAGAAATTATCGAGTCCATTCCTGCAAATCAGGATTTATCCCTTTATCAGCAAGGCAGTTTTACGGATCTGTGTCGTGGTCCACATGTGCCTAGTACTGGCAAATTAAGCGCATTTAAACTGATGAAGATTGCGGGCGCTTATTGGCGAGGCAATTCTGAAAATGAAATGTTGCAGCGTATATATGGTACAGCCTGGAGCGATAAAAAAGAATTACAGGCTTATTTGCATCGTTTGGAAGAAGCAGAAAAGCGTGACCATCGTAAACTGGCAAAAACACTGGATTTGTTCCATGCCCAGGAAGAAGCGCCGGGTATGGTGTTTTGGCACGAGAAAGGCTGGATTATCTATCAACAGATCGAGCAATATATACGTGAAAAGTTACGCGTAAATGGTTACGGTGAAGTTAAAACGCCACAGGTTGTGGATCGCTCACTATGGGAAAAATCAGGCCACTGGGATAAATTCGGTGCTATGATTTTTACGACTCACTCGGAAAATCGTGATTACGCGATTAAACCGATGAATTGCCCCTGTCACGTTCAAATTTATAATCAGGGCATTAAAAGTTATCGCGATTTGCCTATTCGTTTGGCGGAATTTGGTTCCTGCCATCGTAATGAGCCATCAGGTACGCTGCATGGATTGATGCGAGTCAGGAACTTTGTACAGGATGATGCGCATATCTTTTGTACAGAAGGTCAAATTCAGGATGAGGTATCGACTTTTATTGATATGTTGTTCGCTGTTTATAAGGACTTTGGTTTTGAAGAGGTCATTATTAAGTTATCAACACGCCCTGAAAACAGGGTAGGTGATGATTCGGTCTGGGACAAGGCAGAGAATGCTCTGGAATTGGCGCTCAATAACAAAGGCTTAAAATGGGATCTACAGCCGGGTGAAGGGGCTTTTTATGGGCCTAAAATAGAATTTTCGCTAAAAGACTGTATCGGACGAGTCTGGCAATGCGGCACCATTCAGGTCGATTTTTCCATGCCGGGTCGATTGGGCGCAACCTTTATTGCCGAAGATGGTTCAAAACAGGTGCCGGTTATGCTGCATAGAGCTATACTGGGTTCGTTAGAGCGATTTATCGGTATTTTGATCGAACAACATGCGGGAACCTTTCCTGTTTGGCTATCTCCAGTGCAAGTTATGGTGCTTGATATTGCAGATCGTCATGCTGGCTATGCGTCTCAAATCATGAAAGAGCTAGAGCAACAAGGCATCAGGGTAAAAATTGACTTGAGAAATGAGAAAATCGGGTTTAAAATCCGCGAGCATTCCATGCAGCGTGTACCGTATCTTGTAATTGTTGGTGATAAAGAATTAGAAGATCAAACTATTACAGTACGCACGCAAAAAGGTGAAGATTTAGGTAGTCTGTCAATCAGTGAATTTACCGTACGGTTAAAGCAAGAGATTGCGGACAGAAAATAATAGTATTTTTGGAGGATTTGGGTATCGCTGCTAAAAAAGATGAAACGCGCCTGAATGACGCAATCACTGCAAGACGAGTGAGAGTAACAGGTGCTGCGGGTGAAGCATTAGGTATTATCTCGCTGGATGAAGCCAAACAGATTGCTTATGCGGCAGACTTGGATTTAGTAGAAATATCGCCAAACGCGGATCCTCCGGTTTGCAAGATAATGAACTACGGCAAATACCAGTTTGAACTCAACAAAAAACTTCAAGTTGCCAAAAAGAAACAAAAGCAAATTCAGGTCAAAGAAATTAAATTCAGACCAGGTACCGACGAGGGAGATTATCAGGTTAAGCTTCGAAGTTTAATCAAATTTCTTCATGACGGTGATAAAACTAAAGTCACAGTTCGCTACCGCGGGCGCGAAATGGCACACCGAGAAATCGGTATGGATCTGTTGAAGCGCATCGAAAAGGATTTGGAAGAAATAGCCATAGTTGAGCAGTTTCCAAAAATGGAAGGGCGGCAAATGATAATGGTTATGGCACCGAAAAAGAAAAAATAACGGTAACTACCATAATTCCATTGTTCCTCACGGTTTCTGATTAAATGCGGTCTAACGCAAGCGATGTATGCTTTTATATATCGATGTGGGACAGTAATCACAGAGCCCGAGAAAGCAATGATAATAACTTTAGAGTGGCTTAATTGCCTTGTCTCTACTGCAAGTAGCACAGGATTAGCTGCTAAACGCATCACACATGATGCTAGTAATTCTTCAGGGCCGTGCATTTTGCCTTGCTGAGTTATGTCTCAGGGATTTTTATTTTTATATTACTGGAGCAAACAAATGCCAAAGATAAAAACTAACCGTGGTGCCGCCAAGCGTTTTAGACGCACAGGCAATGGCGGTTTCAAGTGTGGACAATCGCATCGCCGTCATATTCTGACCAAGAAGTCGACTAAAAGAAAAAGACAGTTACGCTCACCGGCAACTATTCATCCATCAGATGTGCGCATGGCTGCACGTATGATGCCTTACGCTTAATAGAGGAGAATAGCAATGCCTAGAGTTAAACGTGGCGTAACAGCCAGAGCAAGACATAAGAAAGTTTTAAAGCAAGCAAAAGGTTACTACGGTGCACGTAGTAGGGTTTATCGTGTTGCTAAACAAGCGGTAATCAAAGCGGGTCAATATGCATACCGTGACCGCAAACAAAGAAAACGTCAATTCCGCGCCTTGTGGATCGTCCGTATCAATGCGGCTGCACGCATGTATGGAATATCCTATAGCCGCTTGATCAATGGCTTGACAAAAGCCAATGTAGCTATAGATCGTAAGGTTTTAGCTGACATCGCAGTACGTGACATTGAATCATTTGGCAAAATAGCGGAAATTGCTAAAGCCAATCAAAGTCAGCCTTAAGTAAAGACGCAGTTTCTCTTCACTGAGGCATCTTAAAATACCACCGGTCTCATTCCAAGAGACGGGTGGTTCAGGATTTGGATCCTGAAACCCTATTTATAAATTCTCCTATCCCTAACTAAGCGAGCAGATCAGTGTCGGCTACCCTTGAAGAGATTCTCGCGCAGGCATTACAAGAGCTTGCAGCAGTCAATGACCTTATTCAACTCGATAAGGTTCGTGTCCACTATCTCGGTAAAAAGGGATTATTTACCCTGCAGATGAAAGAGCTTGGCAAGCTTGATCCCGAGCAACGGCGATCAGTAGGTCAAATAATTAACCAGGCTAAAGACCAATTTCAGCAACAACTGGAAGCCTGCAAAGAACATTTGGAAAGTGCCGCATTGGCTTCAAGACTAACCAGCGAGAGCATTGATGTTACCTTGCCCGGGCGCGGTCAATCGGTAGCAGGGTTACACCCCGTTACCACAACCCTGAGACGAATTTCCAGGATATTTGCTAGTGTCGGCTTTAAAGTCGCAGAAGGTCCTGAAATCGAAGACGATTATCATAACTTTGAAGCGCTCAATATACCTGCCCATCACCCTGCTAGAGCAATGCACGATACGTTTTATTTTGATGCTCATACGGTATTAAGAACGCATACTTCACCCGTGCAAATCAGAACGATGGAATCCGAAAAACCGCCCTTAAAAGTTATTGCACCGGGACGCGTCTATCGCTGCGATTCAGATATTACCCATACCCCTATGTTTCATCAGGTAGAAGGCTTTCTGGTCGATACGGATGTCAGTTTTGCTGACTTAAAAGGGGTGGTTTACGAATTCCTGCGCGCATTTTTTGAAAAAGATATTCAAGTGCGCTTTAGACCCTCCTATTTTCCTTTTACCGAGCCTTCCGCGGAAGTCGATATTGAATGCGTGATGTGTAATGGCGAAGGCTGTCGCGTATGCAGCCAGACCGGCTGGCTGGAAGTCATGGGCTGCGGCATGATTCATCCCGAAGTTTTTAAAGCGGTTAATATCGACAGCGAACAATACAGCGGTTTTGCTTTTGGCATGGGCGTAGAGCGACTCGCGATGTTGCGATATGGTATTAACGATTTACGGTTATTTTTTGAAAATGATCTTAAATTTTTAGAGCAATTTAATTAAGTTGTCGTTACACAGGAAAACTTGAATCATGCAAATTAGTGAAGCCTGGTTAAGATCGTATGTTAATCCGGGAATAAGTACAGAAGAACTGGTCGAACAATTGACAATGGCAGGTCTGGAAGTCGATTCTGTTGAACCCGCTGCTGCAAAATTTAACGGCGTTGTCGTTGGTGAAGTATTGTCCATGCAACAACATCCCGATGCGGATCGCCTTCGCGTTTGTCAGGTCGCTGTAGGTGAAACCGAGCCCTTACAAATTGTCTGCGGCGCAAGCAATGTCCGTGTCGGCTTGAAAATTCCTGCGGCATTAATCGGCGCAGTATTGCCGGGTGATTTTAAAATAAAAAAGTCAAAACTGCGTGGTGAAGAATCCTTTGGCATGTTGTGTTCAGAAAAGGAATTGGGTCTGGCAACGGATGCCAATGGTTTAATGGAATTGGCAAATGATGCGCCTGTTGGTGTTGATATTCGCGATTATTTATCTCTGGATGATTCAATTATTGAAGTTGATTTAACGCCTAACAGAGCCGATTGTTTGAGCGTTGAAGGTTTAGCACGTGAAGTCGCGGTAATAAACAAGATGGACTGGTCAACTACCCAAGTTGACAATGTCCCTGTTAGTCATCAAGATACATTAACCGTGTCGGTAGAAGCCACAGAAGCCTGTCCACGTTATTTGGGTCGTTTGATTAAAGGCGTAAATGCCAAAGCAGTGACACCATTATGGATGCAGGAACGTCTGCGTCGTTCAGGATTAAGAAGTCTTGGACCTTTGGTCGATGTGACTAATTACGTGCTTTTAGAACTAGGACAACCCTTACATGTCTTTGATGCGGAAAAGCTTGACGGTGGGATCACTGTGCGCTGGGCTAAAGCGGATGAGGAATTGACCTTATTAAATAATCAGGTCATTAAACTTGATAATGAAGCCTTGGTTATCGCCGATGATAATCAAGCCTTGGCACTTGCAGGTATCATGGGTGGCAACGATTCTGCTGTCAATGAAGAGACCCAATCGGTATTTTTGGAATGTGCATTTTTTGCACCACAAAATATAGCTGGCAAAGCACGGCGGTTCGGTTTGCATACCGATTCATCCCATCGATTTGAACGCGGTGTTGATGCTACTCTCCAGGCAAGGGCTATTGAACGTGCAACACAATTGATTATTGACATTGCTGGTGGCGGTGCAGGTCCAATTACCGAAGTAACCACTAAAGCTGCATTACCTCAACGCCAGGCTGTCTTTTTAAGGCGTCAACGTATAGAAAAAACGCTGGGTGTTGCTTTGGCTGATGAACAAGTCATAGATATATTTCAACGCTTGGGGATGACTGTCCAAACACAAACTGATGGCTGGCAAATCATACCGCCGGGTTTTCGTTTTGATATGGCTATTGAAGCAGATTTAATTGAAGAAATAGCACGTGTCTACGGTTATAATAACCTGCCTAATAGCAGTTTGTTAATGCGATCCGAATTAAGCAAGGCAACTGAAGCGGTACTGGACATAGACCGTGTTAAAGATTTGCTGGTTGATCGGGGTTATCAGGAAGCTATTACATACAGCTTTGTCGACGAAGATATCCAGAAAGCTGTTACCCCTGAAATGGAAGTTATCCGCCTAAAAAATCCTATTTCTTCGGAATTAGCTGTGATGAGGTCTACTCTTTGGTGCGGTTTGTTGAAAGCTGCCCTATACAACACCAACCGTCAGCAAAACCGAGTTCGATTATTTGAAACGGGTCTGCGGTTTATCAAAAAAGACGGCGAGACTCATCAACAAAAAATGCTGGCGGGTCTGGTATTGGGCGATGCTTATAGTGAGCAATGGGGTGAGAAAGCCCGCAAAATCGATTTTTATGATATTAAAGCCGATATACAAGCGATATTTGCATTGACAAGCTGTGAGGTACAATTTGCATCGGCACAAAAATCTGCGTTACATCCTGGTCAAACAGCGGAAATTTTATCGCCAGACGGTAAAAAAATTGGCTGGCTGGGTATGCTGCACCCAAATCTGGAAAAACAATTAGGTTTTGATACACAGGTTTTTCTATTTGAATTGGATCAAGTCTTGTTACTTAATAAACATATTCCTGTATTTAAATCGTTGTCAAAATTTCCATCAGTAAGGCGCGATTTAGCCTTGATCGTTAAAGAAGATGTCTCTGCGAGTGAAATAATCAACTGCATTAAGGGCAGTGCGGAGCCGACCTTGCAAGATGTAATTATCTTTGACATTTACCGCGGTAAAGGTGTCGAAGAGGGCAGTAAAAGCGTTGCCTTAAGTTTAATCATGCAAGATGACACACAAACACTGACAGACGCTGAAGTAGACGCTATAGTTAGCAGGCTGTTAACCCTATTGAATATTGAAAAGAATGCAAAGCTGAGGGATTGATTTATGGCATTAACAAAAGCAGATTTTGCCGAGAGGCTGTTTGAAGAGCTAGGATTAAACAAGCGCGAAGCAAAAGAAATGGTGGAACTCTTTTTTGAAGAAATCAAGAGTTCTTTGGAGGAGGGCAAGCAAGTCAAAATATCCGGTTTTGGAAAATTCGAGCTTCGCGATAAAACCAGCCGTCCCGGTAGAAACCCAAAAACAGGCGAGGAAATTCCCATAACTGCCAGACGTGTGGTAACATTCCGGTCTGGACAAAAACTTAAAGCCCGAGTAGAAGCCTATGTTGGAGCCGAGCAACAACAATGAATTACCGGTTATTCCGGAAAAACGTTATTTCACCATAGGTGAAGTCAGTGAGTTGTGCGGTGTTAAACCTCATGTACTTCGCTATTGGGAGCAAGAATTTACCGAACTGAGCCCGGTAAAAAGACGTGGTAATCGTCGCTATTATCAGCGTCACGAAGTATTGATGATACGACAAATAAGAGCGTTGTTGTACGAGCAAGGCTATACCATTGGTGGTGCCAGAGCCCATTTGATGAGTGATAATGCCAAAGAAGATTCAAGCCGTACAAAGCAATTAATACACCAAATGATTGCCGAACTTGAAGATATTTTAGAATTACTCAATTAGATCCGGACAGTTAATTTTATAATGTAGTATAATAAACAGATAATTGTTTATATGATTGTTTCGCAATCCTTTCAGCTTTACTTAGTTATTTCAATGTCGGGGCGTAGCGCAGCTTGGTAGCGCACTTGTCTGGGGGACAAGGGGTCGCAGGTTCAAATCCTGTCGTCCCGACCAATTGAATCAATGATTCACAAAATCAAGTATTTTGATAATTTGAAAAACGGCAGTTTCGGGATAGCAATTTAAAACACTTGCCGAATTTCAGGCAAAAAAAAAGCCCAGAATTAACCTGGCTCTTAATTCTGACTTGTTGGCTTTAAGGGTATCCACCCTGGAATCATCTAATGACAACCCCCCAGTTCGCACCATACAGGTTCAAGCTATCGAGTATGCAGTATATCACTGTTTTGAAATTGGCTACTGGTTGAATTTTTCCCCGTGTCAAAACATTATGTTCGCCATCGCGACAATATCAATTTCTGATAGATCGATAATATCCATTACGGGTTCAATTCTGCCTAGCAAAATATCCGTCATGTCTTGCTTTAGCGACTGAAGCTCACACCGCAGTATCGATTCTGTTTTGCCGGTACTGGATTTAATCAAATCAAGTGTATCTAAAGCAAATTGAGCAAACGAACTACGAAACACGTCGTACCCGTCATGGTTAAACGAAGCTTGACGGAGTTTGCAATCCGGTCACTCACGATTTGTAAATTGTTGATGTTTCAAACGTTCTGGTCGGAGTTGCAAACCCCGACCAGCTTTGGATCACGAATAAAAACAGATGACTTTGTGCTCTACGTGGTAAGTAAAAAACTTTAAAGACTACTTACTTGCTGCTCTGTTTAATGTTCAACTTTGCCAGCATTTTTTGAAAAATGTCCTTAATGCTCCGCGCGTTAATGATAACAAAAAACAGTACGGCACAACCAACCAGCACGCTGAGCAGCAATACCGCTGTGGTTAGTTGGCTCCAGTCGACTGGGTATATATCGGCTTTAACAGGTGCGCTGATGCCTGGAATACTCGGCAAATCGCCATCCCCCCCATCAACCTTGATTTGCGCTTTCATGCCTTTTTCCATGTGTTGCGGTACTTCGCAATGTACAAGATAGGTTTTTTTCTGGCTAGGCATAATCAGGGATGCTTGCAATTGACCCTCGCCATAGAGTTCCAAATGAAACATGCCTTCGGGATATAAGTAACCGGGCAAGCCGTGAATCATTAGTTGATGACGAATCTGGTCATCGTTGATAAAGGTGATGTTAATTTTGGCACAGGGTTTGACATCCCACTGTTGCTGGTCAAAGGCGAACATTTTACCGGGAAATTTCAGGGCGTGTTTTTGACCGGCACGAATGGTTATATCCACATTTTCAGAAATTTTCGTGCAGTCGCGGGGAAGATTGTCACTATTGGCATTCATGATCATGCCTTTTTCATCCATCAACATGCCGCCGTGATTCATCGCTGAAGCCGGTTCGATAACGCCCAGCATTATTAAACCAATTAGTAATACTTTCATTGCTGTTGTTTCCGTTTATAGACCAGCACGCTAAAAACAAGCAGGCCGATAATTAAACCTGCAACCAGGCCAAAAATGATAATTTGCAAATAGTTCGGAGCGATTAAACCGGCGTCGCCCAGTAACGGGGCAAAATCGCCAAAACCCCACACCGCCACTTTTTTGGCATAGTAATCTTTACTGAATACCTGATCGAATAATTCATCGTGCATTTTCGGCATCCCTTGTTCGTCGAGGTACGACTTATAGGCGAGGATTGCTATATTACCTCCGGGTTCCATGCCATCGGTGGTTGTGCCTGTAGGCACATGGTCATGAAACATCCACAGGCCGGGTCCGTAACTGTTCAAGCCGTTGTTTTTGGTTTGCAGCAGCACATCAGTCCGTTGCGCCGGGGCGATGTCAAAAACATCCCGTGTCACTTGTAGACCTGCGGGTTGATCAACACCGTCCAGGGCCGTAACGGTTGCTTTATGCCCGTGCAGATGGAGTGCTATTGATGAGCGTTGCAAGTTGGCAATATGTAGTTTAATGTTTTCATTTTCTTCTGCGATAATCATTCCGTCACGCAGGGTGTAGGGGAAGGAGCGGCCATTCAGCATGAAGTAATTTTCAAAGGATTCGGTCATGTTATAGTCGCGGGCCATTTGCTGCGCGATCAATCTGGGGTCATTCGCATTTTGTATAATTTGCGCCAAATTTTTATCAACGGACTGATAATGTAAGTCATATTCCTGGCTGTAGGATTTTTTTACTGCAACCGATGGATGCCTCACTTGCCCGGCGCCTATGTTGAAGGTTTGCACCCAGTTATCAGGCTGATTTTCTTCAACTATAAATAGGCCGCTTAATCCCATCATAAAATGCTGCGCAGTTTGTACATGGCAATGATAAAGCATGGTTCCCGCATGTCTGGGCTGTATTTCATAAGTATGGCTTTTTCCGGGGAAAACCGCATGTTCTTCCATGCCGTCATTATCTTCTCCTTTGGCGGTGAGCCAGGGATGATCCACGCCATGAAGATGAATGGTGTGGGGTAAATAATGCGTGTTTTCTAACGTGATATAAACTTTGTCGCCCTGCTCAACGCGGATCACAGGGGAGGGGGCACGCAACAAGGGATTGGCTACCACCGAATTAAAGTTTTTAAGCGCCATGCCCCGGGATTTGGGCGCGTAAACCCAAAGCCCCGGCTGGATACCGGGCGCGATATCAAAGGTATTGATTAAAAACTCGCCATCGGGACTCGCGCCGTTGAGTTCGACAACCTCCAGTTTTATATGAATAACGTCGGGATCGCCATCATGATCCAGGTCGTCGGTCATGGTTAAAGCGTCTTGCGCCAGATTGGTCTGCATTAATGTCGCCATTGACACATTGTTGGTGCCTTTAACGGACGTTGCAATGTCATAGGGGTTATCTGGATCGCATGACGGTGCGGCGTCAACTGTAACACCTTCAATAACTTGCGCAGGTCGCCAGTCAGGATGTTCATTAGAGCAGGGTTTTTCAATGCCGCTGGTAACTTCTGAGCGGTTATAAACAGTTGCAGGTGCTGCAATACCGGCTTTTTGTTGTAATCCAGGGGCAACAAAAAAGGCGATTGTGGCTAATACCGAAATGATAAATATTAATAAAATAGAGTGTCTATGGATCATATACCGATAAAATAATTTTAGAATAACCGCTATTGTAACTGGATATTGATATTTACTTTCAATCTGTTATTTATTTTATAAATTGTTTTTTCCTGACCCCACTTCAAAATCCATTTAGAGTTACCTGAAAATACTTGGGATATCTGTTATATTTGATAAATAACATAGGAAGTTAGAAATATATTTTCTGGACTTCTGTTTGTCGCATTTGTTTACCCAAAAAGCCTAAAAGGTATTTCATATTATGAGTGTTAGAAAAAAAGATTAATGCGATTATTTTTTGATCAATTTCCATCCTACCTTTGTTTTTCGGGCTTGCGATAAAACTTTATATGCTACGACTTAATCTTTTCCTGGCCCTGGGTTATTTTTTTGGGGGGTACCTTGGTACACTGATAGCTATCCCTCCCAGCCATGCCAGTTCTATATGGCCTGCTGCGGGTATTGCGCTGGCGGGTATTGTCACCTATGGCAGAAGCGTGATCCCCGGAATTTGGTTAGGTGCTTTTTTTATTCAGGTTTACGCGTTTTTAGATATTGCCAATCTGCAAAATATTCCTACCTCCCTATTTATCGGTGGTATAGCCAGTACAGCCGCTACAGCGCAAGCGGTGGTGGGTGCTTGGCTGATCAAACATAATCTTGGCGCAAATAATCCCTTGATTAGTGATAGTAGTATTTTGCGTTTTTTTGCTTTGGGTGGGCTGCTCAGCTGCATAATTTCCGCATCGATCGGCATAACAACGCTCTATCTGGAAGGCGTCATTAACTTGGAAAATATAGCTTTTAGCTGGATGACCTGGTGGGTTGGTGATGTCATCGGAGTGCTGATTTTTACACCGTTATTGCTTTGTTTTATTGGAACACCTCGCAACCAATGGCAATTGCGTATCAACTCGGTTGCTTTGCCATTGGTTATGCTTTCACTGTTGGTTACTGTCTTGTTTCAATTGGGCAAAAGCCAGGAACAGGCACGAATAAGTGCCATTTTTGAAGAACGAGCCAATTTACTGCACAACGCACTGCAAAATGAAATCAACCGTCACATCGAAATTAACCAAACTTTAAAAGGTTTTTTTGACAGTTCAATCAATGTCACGCCCAATGATTTTAAATTATTTACCCAAAGTGTTTTTTCCGATCATAAAGCCATATTGGCGTTGGAATGGATACCACGCATTACAACAATTAATCGATCTTTTTATGAACAGCTTTTGGGCCCTGGTTTTGCTATCCGAGCGGCTGACGGTAAACAAGGAATGCAGCCGGTTTCGCTCCGCAGTGAATATTTCCCCATTGCCTATGTTGAGCCTTTTCAAGGCAACGAGCGAGCATTTGGTTTTGATATAAGCACCAATCAAATGGCTTATCAAGCTATACAAATGGCACGGAACACTGGGGAAACGACAGTCACTGACTTGATCGATCTGGTGCAAGAGCCGAAAAACCGTCCAGGTGCTGTAATTTATTCGCCAGTTTATCAGCCGCACAAGATTCTGAATACGATCGAGCAACGTCGCCAATACTTACGGGGCTTTGTTGCCAGCGTTTTACTGGTTGGCAATGAAATCAACGAAGTTAAGAGCCATTTCGATAATCTTCAGATTCTTTTAAAAATTACTGATGGGGCTCTAGAGCTGTTTAATGAAACAGCGGACATATCAACACTCAATCTTAATTTCCAGGCATTGGAGAAAACCATACAGTTACCTTTGGCTAATCGCATCTGGAGTGTAACCTATCGCGCAGCTCCACAGTTTTATCAAACGCAAATTTCCTGGAATATCTGGTGGTTGATTTTAGGCGGTTTTTTGCTTACCGGACTGACTGGCTTAGGCCTGCTGATGTTAACGGGTCGGACGATGCAAACCGAAGACATTGTTAAAATCCGTACACAAGAATTGGAAAAGGAAATTACCTGGCGTAAAAAAATTATCCAGCAGCACAATGACCATAATAAAGTGTTGCAAGCTATTGCCAGCCCAACCCCTTTGTCCGACATTCTTGAGCTGATTGTAAAAACCGCTGAACAAAGATTTTCAGACAGTTTATGCTCAATTCTGCTGCTGGATGAACAAGGAAAACATCTACATACAGGCGCCGCGCCCAGTCTGCCTGAGTTCTATAATCAGGCTATAGACGGAACAGCTATCGGTGATGGTGTGGGTAGTTGTGGCACTGCAGCCTATAAGGGGCAGCGTATTATTATTGAGGACGTTTTTCAGCATCCTTATTGCCGTAATTTTGTTTTGCTGGCAAAGCAGGCTGGGTTGGCGGCCTGTTGGTCAGAGCCTATTTTCTCTTCAACACAACGGGTGTTAGGCGTATTTGCTGTTTACCATCGGGCTCCCAATTACCCTGATACCGAGTTGTTAACTGAAATCAGTGAACTCGCTCAACTGGCCAGTATCGCCATTGAAAGAAAACTTTCAGAAAAAAAAGTTACCCATTTGGCTTTTTTTGATGCGTTGACCAATTTACCCAATCGTCGCCTGTTTATGGCAAATCTGGAAAAAGCCTTATCCAGCGACATACGTCATAAAACTAATGGTGCACTTTTATATCTGGATCTGGATCATTTTAAAACATTAAATGATTCTTTGGGACATGACATTGGTGACGAACTTTTGATGCAAGTCGCCAAACGGTTGAAACACTGTGTCCGGGATGAGGATACCGTTGCCCGCTTAGGTGGAGATGAATTCGTAATACTGCTGAGTTGCAGAGAAATCTCTCAGGACATCATGATGGAGCATGCTTTGACTTTGGCGGAGCGAGTACAAATGTCCTTACAGGCGCCTTATCAACTAAAGGAACATATCCATCATATCACGCCCAGCATTGGTATTACCTTGATGCCTCATCCTAATATCACACCTGGCGAGCTGTTAAAACAAGCCGACACTGCTATGTACCATGCCAAAAATCGAGGTCGCAACTCGATCAGTTTTTATAATGAAGATATGCAGCGCCGCGCCAACCAACGATTGATACTGGAGAGAGATTTACGCAAGGCTTTGACTCAACAACAATTTTCCTTGCACTATCAACCACAATTTGACCTCAAAAACCAACTAATTGGAGCTGAAGCCTTGTTGCGTTGGCAACACCCGGATAAAGGCATAATACCCCTTGCTAACTTTATCCATGTTGCCGAGGAAACTGGCCTGATACTGCTTATTGGCGATTGGGTGATAAAGGAAGCTTGTTCGCAATTAATCAAATGGCCTAGCTTGCCACGATTAGCTGTTAATATCAGTCCAAAACAATTCCGTCAGCCTAAATTTGCCCATAAAATTTCCACTATCTTGTCCGAATACGGCATTGTCAAGTCGCGTTTGACGCTTGAAATTACTGAAGGCAGTCTTGTTGAAGACGTTGATGACACCATCGAAAAGTTGCAAGCATTGCAAAATATGGGCATCCATATTGCTCTTGATGATTTTGGCACGGGTTATTCTTCACTAGCTTATCTGAAACAGCTCCCGCTTAATCAGCTTAAAATTGATCAAAGTTTTGTCCGCGACATGAATACTGATTCCAATGTTGCAGTCATTGTTGAAACAATTATTGGTATGGCCAAGCATTTCGGATTATCTGTAATTGCCGAAGGGGTGGAAACCATTCAACAAGCTCAATATTTGCGTGACAGTAATTGCAAAGGTTTTCAAGGCTACCATTTCAGCAAACCCTTGGTGGCCGATGAATTTACTCGCCAGTATATTGAGTAAGCTAAAACTGGTAACAACAAAGATGTTCAACTGCTGTGAGATATGCGATGTTCACGGCTAGACTTGTTTTAGCAGGATTTGTAATTCAGCCTGGATTTTTTTGCGAAAAAATAGAAATTTCCAGCGAGTTCCGCCACATTGTTTCCACAAGATGGCTGAACGTATTCCAGCCAACAAGCAAGCGCGTATTTTATTGGCAACGTCGGGTCTGGATAAATACTCCTGTTCACCATTAACCATTATTCTCGGCTGGAGCGTGCTGATTGTGCTCTGATAAACTTCGCCAAGATTGGCCAGTACATTTTCATGTAACAATCCAAAGTGTTCACTCTGAGCTTGAGCTTTAGTGATGCCGATTTGAATGAGTTTAAGCAGATCCTTACGACCAGATAGCTGATTTTCGAGAAAAACCAGCGAAGCGGAATAACGTGCCTGTTCAGGATTGACAATTTTATAGCCTGTCATTTGTACGTTAAGTTGTTCCAACCCGAGTTTTATTCCGGTCAAGCTGCCATAAACATCAATGACACTGCCTGAATCTATTTTTAAGACACTGGCGATACTGGCTTCCATCGCTGTCGGGTCGGCCGCCCCTGTGGTAGCCAGTTGTTGAACCAGTGCAGCAGC
>Ga0105090_10000796_pt1 | contig 16211 bp, 18 predicted proteins | sample PPLLak3March2015_FD_79110 | JGI IMG/M metagenome (GOLD analysis project Ga0105090, IMG submission 79110) | Freshwater sediment microbial communities from Prairie Pothole Lake near Jamestown, North Dakota, USA - PPLs Lake P7 Core (1) Depth... | ecosystem: Environmental > Aquatic > Freshwater >... | reverse complement strand
TCCAGGTGATCCCCCACGTCACCGACGAGATCAAGCGCTGCATCCGCCTGGGTGCGGGCGAGGCTGACGTGTGCATCGTCGAGATCGGCGGCACGGTGGGCGACATCGAATCATTGCCCTTCCTCGAGGCGATCCGGCAGATGGCGGTGGACCTCGGGCACCAGCAGTGCATCTTCGTGCACCTGACGCTGGTGCCCTACATTCCGTCCTCCTCCGAGATCAAGACCAAGCCGACCCAGCACTCCGTCAAGGAGCTGCGCTCCATCGGCATCCAGCCGGACGTGCTGCTCTGCCGCTGCCGCGACCCGCTGCCGCCCGAGCAGCGGCGCAAGATCGCGCTCTTCACGAACGTCGAGGAGCGCGCGGTGTTCTCGGCGGTCGACGCCGACGACATCTACAAGATCCCGCAGATCCTGCACGAGCAGGGCCTCGACGCGATCGTCTGCGAGAAGCTCGGCCTGGCCGTGCCGCCGGCCGACCTCAAGGAGTGGCAGCACGTCGTCGCGGCGAAGGGCAGCCCCGACCTGACGGCGAACATCGCCATGGTCGGCAAGTACGTCAACCTCAAGGATGCGTACATCTCGCTCTGCGAGGCGCTGATGCACGCGGGGCTCCGCACGCGCACCCGCGTGAACCTCGAGTTCGTCGAGGCGACCGACGTCGAGAAGCACGGCACCGAGTGCCTGCGCGGCATGGACGCGATCCTGGTGCCGGGCGGCTTCGGCGAGCGCGGCATCGAGGGCAAGATCCAGGCCGTGCGCCATGCGCGCGAGCACGGCGTGCCGTACCTCGGCATCTGCCTCGGCATGCAGGTCGCGATCATCGAGTACGCGCGCCACGTCGCGGGGCTCGAGGGCGCGCACAGCACCGAGTTCAACCGCTCGACGCCGCACCCGGTGATCGCGCTCATCACCGAGTGGCAGGACCAGAAGGGCACCGTCGAGTCGCGCGACGAGCGCTCGAACCTCGGCGGGACGATGCGTCTCGGCGCGCAGGACATCCGGCTCTCCCACGGTTCGCTCGCTCACTCGATCTACGGCGCCGACTCGATCCGCGAACGCCACCGCCACCGCTTCGAGTTCAACAACAACTACCTTCAGAAGCTGATGAACGCCGGCCTGCGCTTCTCCGGCTTCTCGCGCGACGGCCTGGTCGAGGTGATCGAGCTGCCGCGCCACCCGTTCTTCGTCGCGAGCCAGTATCACCCCGAGTTCCGCTCGACGCCCCGGGACGGCCATCCGCTCTTCACGGGCTTCGTCAAGGCCGCACGCGCGCACCGGGCGGCCGCGCTGCCCGCGGCGGCCGGCGCATGAGGCTCTGCGGCTTCGAGGTCGGCCCCGACCAGCCGTTCTTCCTGATCGCCGGGCCCTGCGTCATCGAGAGCGAGGCGCTCGTCGTCGAGGTGGCCGGGCGCATGCGCGAGCTCACCCGCGAGCTCGGCATCCCGTACGTCTTCAAGGCGTCTTACGACAAGGCGAACCGTTCCTCGAAGGCGAGCTTCCGCGGCCCCGGCCTCGAGCAGGGCCTGCGCATCCTCGAGGAGGTCCGGCGCCAGGCCGGCGTGCCGGTGCTCACCGACGTGCACGAGGACACGCCGCTTGCCGAGGTAGCTTCGGTCGTCGACGTGCTGCAGACGCCCGCGTTCCTGTGCCGGCAGACCAACTTCATCGTCGCCGCAGCCTCCCAGGGCAAGCCGGTCAACCTCAAGAAGGGCCAGTTCCTCTCGCCCTGGGAGATGCGCAACGTCGTCGAGAAGGCGCGCTCGACGGGCAACGAACAGGTCATGGCCTGCGAACGAGGTTTTTCGTTCGGCTACAACAACCTCGTCTCCGACATGCGCTCGCTCGCGATCATGCGCGAGTACGCGCCGGTCGTATTCGACGCCACGCACTCCGTGCAGCTCCCGGGCGGGCAGGGCAGCGCTTCGGGCGGCCAGCGGGAATTCGTGCCGGTGCTCGCGCGTGCAGCCGTGGCCGCGGGCGTCTCCGGCGTGTTCATGGAGACGCATCCGGACCCGGCCCGCGCGCTGTCCGACGGCCCGAACGCGTGGCCGCTCGACCGCATGCGAGCGCTGCTCACGGTGATGAAGGAAATTGACGCCGCGGTGAAGTCGCGGCCCTACGAGGAATCGAAACTATGACCCGGATCGTCGACATCGTGGCGCGCGAGATCATGGACTCCCGAGGCAACCCGACCGTGGAGGCCGACGTGCACGTCGAGGGCGGCGCGATGGGCCGCGCGGCCGTGCCGTCCGGGGCCTCGACCGGTACGCGCGAGGCGGTCGAGCTCCGGGACGGCGACAAGTCGCGCTACTTCGGGAAGGGGGTGCGCAAGGCGGTTGCCAACGCGAACGGCGAGATCCGCGACGCGCTCCTCGGCCGTGACGTGCTCGACCAGTCCGGCCTCGACCGCCGCATGATCGAGCTCGACGGCACGGACACCAAGTCGCGCCTCGGCGCCAACGCGATCCTCGCCGTGTCGCTCGCGGCGGCGCACGCGGCCGCGCGGGCCACCCGGCAGCCGCTCTACCGGCGCATCGGCGGGGCGGGACCGAAGACGATGCCGGTGCCGATGATGAACATCATCAACGGAGGCGCGCACGCCGACAACAGCGTCGACATCCAGGAGTTCATGGTGCTGCCGGTCGGGGCGCCGAACTTCGCGGAGGCCCTGCGCTGCGGCGCCGAGATATTCCACACGCTCAAGAAGGTCCTGCACGAGCGCAAGCTCGCGACCGCGGTGGGCGACGAGGGCGGCTTCGCGCCGAACCTGCCGTCGAACGAGGCCGCGCTCGAGACGATCCTCGAGGCGATCGGCCGCGCCGGATTCCACGCCGGCCGGGACGTCCACCTCGGGCTCGACGTGGCGAGCTCGGAGTTCTTCAAGAACGGCCGCTACGAGCTCGAGTCCGAGGGCCGCAGCTTCGCCCCGGCGCAGTTCGTGGACTACCTCGCGGGCCTCGTCGACAAGTACCCGATCGTCACGGTCGAGGACGGCATGGCCGAGGGCGACTGGGACGGCTGGGCGCTGCTTACCGAGCGCCTCGGGGGCCGCATCCAGCTCGTGGGCGACGACCTGTTCGTCACCAACACGCGCATCCTGCGCGAGGGCATCGACCGCCGGATCGCGAACTCGATCCTCATCAAGCCGAACCAGATCGGCACGCTGACGGAGACGCTCGAGGCGATCGACATGGCCACTGCCGCCGGCTACAGCGCGGTCGTCTCGCACCGCTCGGGCGAGACCGAGGACAGCACGATCGCCGACATCGCCGTCGCCACGCGCGCGACGCAGATCAAGACCGGCTCGCTCTGCCGCTCGGACCGCATCGCCAAGTACAACCAGCTGCTGCGCATCGAGGCCGAGCTCGGCGACGAGGCGTCGTACGCCGGGCGGTCTGCGTTCCCGGTCGCGCTGCCGGCGGCGCGGGCCTGAGGCGCGTCGGCATGGTCCTCCGCATCGTCGCGGTGCTGCTGATCCTCGCGCTCGGCGCCCTGCAGTACCGGCTCTGGCTGTCGCCGAACGGCATGCGCGACGTCTCCCGGACGGATGCGGCCATCGAGGCACAGTCGCGGGAGAACGCGCGGCTCGCGGAGCGCAACCGCACGCTGGCCGCCGAAGTGCGCGACCTCAAGGAGGGCCGCGCCGCCATCGAGGAACGGGCGCGCACGGACCTCGGCATGATCGGCGCGAGCGAGACGTTCTTCCAGGTCGTGCCGCCCGCTCCGGGGCAGCCGCAGTCCGAGGAGGAGCGGCGCACGGCGCAGGCGGCGCCATGAAGCGTCGCGCGCGCCGCTGGGCCGTCGTCCCGGCGGCGGGCCGCGGCGAGCGCTATGGCGGCCGCGTGCCGAAACAGTACGAACGGCTGCTTGGTCGTCCGGTGCTCTCATGGGCGCTGGCATCCCTGCTGGCCGAGCCTACGATCCGTGCGGTCGTCGTGGCACTTGCACCCCACGATCGCCGGTTCGCGCGGCTCGACGAGGCCGCGGACCCCCGGGTCGAGGCCTGCACGGGCGGCGATCGCCGCGACGTGTCGGTGGCGCGCGCGCTGGACGCGCTCGCCGGCCGGGCCCGCGACGAAGACTGGGTCCTGGTGCACGATGCCGCGCGCCCATGCCTCGCCGCGAGCGATCTCCGTGCCCTCTGCGCGGCCGTGAGCGGCGACCCCGTCGGCGGGCTGCTCGCGTCGCCGGTCGGCGATACGCTGAAGCAGGGCGACGCCGACGGACGCAGCGCGCGCACCGTGACCCGCGACGGGCTGTGGCGCGCGCTGACGCCGCAGATGTTCCGCTACGGGCTCCTGAAGCGCGCACTCGCGCTCTGCGCCGAGCGGGGCCGGGCGGTCACCGACGAGGCCTCGGCCGTTGAAATGCTCGGCGTCCGTCCGATGCTGGTGCCGGGTCGCGGCGACAACGTCAAGATCACCGTCGCCGCCGATCGGGAACTGGCCGCGGCCATCCTCGCGGCCCGGAGGGGGAAATGAGGATCGGCTTCGGATACGACGTCCACGCGTTCGAGCCCGGCGATCACGTCACGCTCGGCGGCGTGAGGATTCCGCACGCGCAGGCCGTGCGGGCGCACTCGGACGGCGACGTGCTGCTGCACGCGCTGTGCGACGCGCTGCTCGGCGCACTCGGACTCGGCGACATCGGGCAGCACTTCCCGGATACCGACCCGCGCTGGAAGGGCGCCGACAGCCGGGACCTCCTGCGCCACTGCGTGCGACTGATGCACGAGCAGCAGTATCGCGTCGTCAACGTCGACCTGACGCTGCTCGCCGAGGCGCCGCGACTCGGACCGCACCGCACCGCGATTCGCGCGAACGTCGCGGCGGACCTGGGCTCGAGCCCCGAGCGCATCAACCTCAAGGCGACGACCTGCGAGGGGCTCGGAGCCATCGGTCGCGGCGAAGGGCTCGCGGCTCATGCCGTCGTGCTGCTCGCCCACGCCGACAGTCACGCTCGCCCGATCCCGCGCTGACGTGCAGGACCTGCCCACTGCCCACGGCGAGCCGCCCGTCCGTGGCCGCATCCGCATGGCGCCCGAGGATTTCCGGGTCACCGAAATACTCGGTTTCGCCGCCGACGGCGAGGGTCCGCACGTGCTGCTCGAGGTCGAGAAGCGCGGCGCCAACACCGGCTGGGTCGCGGCGCAGCTCGCGCGGGCGGCCGGCGTCCAGCCGCGCGAGGTCGGCTGGTCGGGGCTCAAGGACCGCGACGCCGTCACCCGCCAGTCCTTCAGCCTGCCCTGGCCGGGACATTCGGCAGTCGAAGGCTGCCTGGAGTTCGGCGGCGAAGGCTACCGGGTGCTCGCGGCGTCCCGCCACGGACGCAAGCTGCGGCCCGGGTCGCACCGCGCCAATCGCTTCGCGCTCACGGTGCGAGACGTCTCCGGGAACCTCGACGCGCTCTCCGAACGCTTGCGCACGATCGCGGCGCAAGGTGTTCCGAACTACTTCGGGCCGCAGCGCTTCGGCCGCGCGGGCTCGAACCTCCTGCGCGCCCGCGACTGGGCCGAGGGCGGGCCGGCGCCACGCGACCGTGCAGTCCGCGGCTACGCGCTGTCGGCCGCGCGCAGCGAGATCTACAACCAGGTGGCCGCGGAGCGAGTGCGGCAAGGCGCCTGGAACGTGCTGCTCGAAGGCGAGGCCGTGCTGCTCGACGGCCGGCGCAGCTACTTCAGCGCGGGGACGATCGACGAGACGCTGCGCGAGCGATGCCGCACGATGGATGTGCACCCGAGCGCTCCGCTCTGGGGGCGCGGCGCCACGCCCGCGCTCGCGGCAGCGCGTGAAATCGAGGAGCGGGCCCTCACGGGCACGGCACCCCTGCAGCGACTGCTCGAGGCCCAGGGACTCGACCACGAGCGGCGCAGCGTGCGCCTCCCGGTGCGCGGGCTCTCGTGGCGGTTCGACGCCGGGCTCCTGGAACTAGAGTTCGAGTTGCCGCGAGGCGCCTATGCCACTGCGGTGCTGCACGAGCTCCTCGCCGGCGCCTGGACCGACGAGGCGGGCGTCGACGACTGACTAGCGCCCCCGCCGCGGCGCCGCGCGATGACCGTGGCCCGTGGCGACGAGCACGTACACGGCGCCGGTGCCGCCGTCGACCGGGCGGGCCGTCGCAAAGGCCACGACCTGGTCCATGCGCCGCAACCAGTGGTTGACGACGTGCTTCAGCACCGGGCCGCCGGGTCCGGAGCCGCGGCCCTTGCCGTGGATCACGCGCACGCAACCGTCTCCGCGGTCGGCCGCTGCGCCGATGAACGATCTCAGGGCTTCGTGCGCCGCATGGCGGCCGAGGCCGTGCAGGTCGATCTCGTCGGCGATCGCGAACTGTCCGCGTCGCAGGCGGCGCAGCACGTCCCCGCGCACCCACGGCCGGCGGAACGCGACCTCGTCGCCGGTGTCGAGCACCGACGGGTCGTCCGGCGGCAGGAGGCTCTCGCGCAGCACGTCGCGCTCGTCGGCCCGCGCGAAACGGGCCTCCGGCCGGGGCTTCGGCGGTGGCGGCGCGTGCTGACGCGGCGGCAGCGCGCGCACGTCCCGCATCGCCTCGCGGAAAGCGTTTTCGTCGTCCTCGGAGATCGCCATCACCCGCGGGCCTTTGCTACCGACGGTCGAGTGGATTCCAGTATAGTTCGCCGAGTTCCGGCACGGTCCCGCCTTGAGAATACTGGTCAGCAACGACGACGGTTATCGTGCCGAGGGACTGGACTCCCTCGCGGGCGCGCTGGGTCCGCTCGCCGAGATCACGGTGGTGGCGCCCGACCGCAACCGCAGCGGTGCGAGCAACTCGCTCACGCTCGACGTGCCGCTCAGGGTATTTCCGTACGGCGAGCGGCGCTACTACGTGAACGGCACGCCGACCGACTGCGTGCACCTTGCGATCTCCGGGCTCTTCGATGAACCGCACGACATGGTCGTCTCCGGCATCAACGACGGCGCGAACCTCGGCGACGACGTGCTCTACTCGGGCACGGTGGCCGCCGCGATCGAGGGACGCTTCCTCGGCCTGCCGACCATGGCGGTCTCGCTGGTCGCGAGCTCCGGGCGGCACTTCGCGACGGCTGCGCGCGTCGCGAGCGAACTCGTGATGCGCCTCATGCGCACGCCGCTCCACGCATCCATGATCCTGAACGTCAACGTCCCCGACGTGCCGTACGAACACCTGCGCGGACTGCGCACGACGCGCCTCGGTCACCGCCACCGTTCGGAGTCCGTCGTGCGCGGCCGCGACCCGCGCGGCCGCACCGTCTACTGGGTCGGTCCGGCCGGCGAGGGCGCCGATGCGGGCGAGGGCACGGATTTCGCGGCGGTCGCGGCGGGCTATGTCTCGGTGACGCCGCTGCAGGTCGATCTCACGCGCCACGCCGCGCTCGGTGACGTCGACGAGTGGCTGCGCGGCCGCGCTCCTTGACGGCCCGGCCCGCCGTGACGAACCGCAGACTGACCGGCATCGGAATGACGTCGGCCCGCACCCGGGACCGGCTCATCGCCCGGCTGCGCGAGCAGGGCATCGAACACGAGGACGTCCTCGAGCGGATCCGCGGCGTCCCGCGCCACCTGTTCGTCGACGAGGCGCTCGCGAGCCGCGCCTACGAGGACACGGCACTGCCGATCGGCCATGGACAGACGATCTCGCAGCCGTTCGTCGTGGCGCTCATGACCGCGGCGCTCATCGAGGGCAGCGCGCCCCGCAAGGTGCTCGAAGTGGGCACGGGGTGCGGCTACCAGACCGCGGTGCTCGCGCCGTTCGTCGCCACGATCTACAGCGTCGAGCGCATCGCGGCACTGCACGTGCGGGCCCGACGGGTCCTCAGGGACCTCAAGATCGCCAACGTGTTCATGCGCCACGGCGACGGCTTCGAGGGCTGGCCGCCGTACGCGCCGTACGATGGCATCCTCGTCGCCGCGGCCTCGGCCCGGGTACCTGCGGCGCTGCTCGAGCAGCTCGCGAACGGCGGGCGGCTCGTCATGCCGGTCGGGCCTGACCGCGAGCAGCAACTGCTCCGGCTCACGCGGCGCGGCGACACCTACGAGCGGGAACTGCTCGGGCCTGCGACCTTCGTGCCGCTGCTCAAGGGACTGAGTTGAGGCTAGTCGACGATCAGCGCCGCCGCGACCTCGCGTCCCTCGCCCACCAGCACGTTGTACGTGCGGCAGGCGGCCGCCGTGTCCATCACTTCGAAGCCGACCCGCGCCGCATGGAGCGGCGCGAGCAGGGCTCGGTCGGGGAACACCTGGCGCGGTCCCGTGCCGATCAGCAGCACTTCCGGACGCAACGCAAGCACGGGCTCGAGATCTTCGGGCCGCAGGTCCGCCAGCGTCCGCGGACGCCACGGTGCCACGAGCTCGCTGCGGCTCACGATGATGCTCGTTTCGTAGGTTCGGTCGCCGACCCGCAGGGAGCCCGGCGCGTACGAACGGATCACGTGCGCGGTCGATGGGCGATCGAGGTCGAATCTCATCGGCCAACGATAATCGATGCGACCGCGCCGGTCATCGGCGCCGTCGAGCCCGGTGCGGTGCGGTGCGGTGAGTGATTCCGCCCCCCGCGTCGCGGTCGTGGCACTCCCGTGGCTCGACGTCCTCCTCGAAGCCGTTCGCCCGGTGGAACCGCGGCCCGTGTTGCCGAACCTCGACCGGCTCGCTGCACGCGCGTCCAGAAGGGTCCTCGAGGGCTCCGGCTGGCGCAGTCACCTGATCGCCGGCCTGCCGTTCGACGCAGGTGTCCTCGCCCGCTGCCCGGCTGGCCCGTGCGTGGCCGCACGGACGGTCGGCGTCCGCCCGGGCGTCACCTGGGCGTGCGCGACGCCGGTGCACCTCGCCGCCGGACTCGACCACCTGCGGCTCTCGCCGCCCGAGAGGCTCGTGCTCGAGCCGCACGAAGCGGCGGACATTGCAGGATCGCTGAACGCCCATTTCGCCGGCACGGGTTTCGAGATCCCGGATGCGCAGGGGCGGCACTGGCTGCTCCGCTGCCCGGACGGCTACGCCGCGTCGACCGTCGAGCCGGGCGAAGCCGCGGGGCGCGACCTCAGGGAGTGCCTGCCGTCCGGTGCGAACGGACGTACGCTGATGTCCCTCGTGAACGAGATCCAGATGCTGCTGCACGATCACCCCGTCAATGCGCAGCGCGCGCGGTCCGGTCGACCGCCCGTCAATTCGTTGTGGCCGTGGGGAGTGGGCGTCGCCACCCGCTGCTCACCGCTCGCGTTGCCGCCGCTCGCGACCGACGACGCCTGGCTCGCCGGGCTGTGGACCGTGCACGGCAACGATCCGCTGCCGCTCGACGGAGTCGACGAGGCCATCGGTCGTGGAAGAGGAGTGCACGCGGCAATGGAGTGGCCGCCGCCCGTCGAGCCGTGCGCTGCGCTGCTCGCGCTCGACGAAGGTCTCGGCGCGTCGCTGCACCAGGCGCTCGATGCTGGACGCATCGACGAAATCACGCTGCAGGCGGGCGGCCTTGCATTGCGCAAGCGCCGCGTCGACCGATGGCGAATCTGGCGCAGGCCGCATTCGCTGCTCGAGGCGTGCTCGTGACGCCCCGCGGCATCGTGCGTCGCCCGGCGTGCACCGAGCTTGCGAGCGCGCTTCCGGCCTCGCTGCACCCGGTGCTGCGGCGAGTGTACGCCGCGCGGGCGCTCGCAGGCCCAGCCGACCTCGAGCTCGGTCTCGACCGGCTGCTGCCCGTTGGTACGCTCGACGGCGTGGAGGATGCCGCCGATCTCCTGCTTGCCACGCACCGGCGCGGCGGATCCGTGCTCGTGATCGGCGATTTCGACGCCGATGGCGCGACGAGCACCGCGCTCGTCGTGCGACAGCTGCGGCGCCTCGGGTTCCCCGCCGTCGACTACCTGGTGCCGGACCGTTTCAGGTACGGCTACGGACTGACGCCCGGCATCGTCGAGCTCGCGGCCGAGCGGCGGCCCGCGCTCATCGTCACCGTCGACAACGGCGTCTCGTCGCTCGAGGGTGTGCGGGAGGCGCGGCAGCGCGGCATCGACGTGCTCGTGACGGACCATCACCTGCCCGGCCGCACGCTGCCCGATGCGACCTGCCTCGTGAACCCGAATGCCGCCGGCAACTCGTTCGCCTCGAAGTCGCTGGCGGGCGTCGGCGTTGCGTTCTATGTCGTCGCGGCGCTCACGCGCCGCATGCGCGATGCGGCGGGAGCCGCGGCCAACCCCGCCGACCTGCTCGACCTGGTCGCGCTCGGCACCGTGGCCGACGTCGTGCCGCTCGACCAGAACAACCGCATCCTGGTCTCGCAGGGACTGAGGCGGATCCGCGCGGGCCGCTGCGTGCCGGGCATCGTGGCGCTGCTCGCAGCCGCCGGGCGGCAGGCGGAATCGATCACCGCCCAGGATCTCGGCTTCGCGGTCGGGCCGCGGCTCAACGCCGCCGGCCGGCTCGAGGACATGTCGGTCGGCATCGAGTGCCTGCTCACGGAGGACGCGGCCCAGGCGCGCACGATTGCCGCGCGGCTCTCGCAGCTCAACGCCGACCGCAAGGAGCTCCAGGCCCGCATGCAGCAGGAGGCACTCGAGCAGCTCGACGCCCGGCTCGTCGAGTTCGAGACCGCGATGCCCGCCGGCGTGTGCGTCTACGATCCGGGATGGCACCAGGGCGTGATCGGCCTCGTGGCCTCGCGTGTCAAGGATCGGCTGCACCGGCCCGTCGTCGCGTTTGCTCCGGGTGACCCGGGCTGGGTGAAGGGTTCGGCGCGCTCGGTGCCGGGCGTCAACGTGCGGGACGTGCTCGAGGCCGTCTCGACGCGCCATCCGCAGCTGATCGAGCGCTTCGGCGGACATGCGATGGCTGCCGGCATGACCCTGCGGCAGGACGACGTCGCGGCATTCGAGCGCGCGTTCGCTGACGAAGTCGCTCGCTGGGTGGACGAGGACACACTGAGCGGCCGCCTGCACACCGACGGCGAGCTCGAGCCGGGCGAATTCACCGTCGACACGGCAGTCGCGCTCGCCGAGGGCGGCCCCTGGGGATCGGGATTCCCCGAGCCCACGTTCGACGGGCGCTTCCACGTGATCGACTCGCGCATCGTGGGCAGCCGTCACCTGAAGCTGCGGCTGCGCGCCGGCTCCGGCGAGACGGCCGACGCGATCGCTTTCCGCTACCTCGACGACCCGGCGGCGCCCGCGATCCGTGCGCAGGACCGCGTCGAGGCCGTGTTCCGTCCCGCGATCGACGACTATTCCGGCACGCGCCGCCTGCAGCTCGTGACGGAATGGGTCGGTCCGGCGGATCGATCTTGATTCCGTCGCACCGGAGCCCGGCGCGGCGACCGATGCTAAACTTACGCGCTTTACCCCGACGATCATCGAGCCATGGAGACCAACCTCATCCGCCGCAGTCTCGAGGACCTAGCCCAGCGCACCGACGCGCTGAGGGGGTTCCTTTGACTACGCCGGGCGCAGCGAGCGCCTGACCGAGGTCCTGCGCGAGCTCGAGGACCCGGCGGTCTGGAACGATCCCGAGAAGGCGCAGGAGCTGGGTCGCGAGCGTACACGCCTCGAGGGCGTGGTCGGCGTGCTCGACCGGCTCTCGAGCGGGCTCGCCGAGGCCGGGGAGCTGCTCGATCTCGCGGAGTCCGAAGCCGACGCCGACACGGTGGCCGCGGTGGAAGGCGACCTGGCGCGGCTGCAGAAGGAAGTCGAGCGGCTCGAGTTCCAGCGCATGTTCCCGGGCGAAATGGACTCGCACAACTGCTTCCTCGACATCCAGGCGGGCGCCGGCGGCACGGAGGCGCAGGACTGGGCGCAGATGCTGATGCGGATGTACCTGCGCTGGGCCGACCAGCACGGCGTGGCGACCGAGGTGACGGATTTGAGCGGGGGCGAGGTCGCCGGCGTCAAGAGCTGCTCGATCCGCTTCGAGGGCGACTATGCCTACGGCTGGCTCAGGACCGAGACCGGCGTGCACCGGCTCGTGCGCAAGAGCCCGTTCGACTCGAACGCGCGCCGCCACACGTCGTTCGCCTCGGTGTTCGTGTCGCCCGAGGTGGACGACGACATCAACATCGAGCTCAACCCGGCCGACATCGAGATGGACGTCTACCGCTCGAGCGGTGCCGGCGGCCAGCACGTCAACAAGACGGAGTCGGCGGTGCGGTTGCGCCACCTGCCGTCCGGTATCGTGGTCGCGTGCCAGAGCGAGCGCAGCCAGCACAAGAATCGCGCGACCGCGACGAAGATGCTGAAGGCCAAGCTCTACGAGCTCGAGGTCAACAAGCGCAACGCCGCGGCCAAGGTGCTCGAGGATGCGAAGTCGGACGTGAGCTGGGGCAATCAGATCCGCTCCTACGTCCTCGACCAGTCGCGCATCAAGGACCTCCGCACCGGCGTCGAGGTCGGCAACACGACGGCCGTGCTCGACGGCGATCTCGACCCGTTCCTCGAGGCGAGCCTGAAGCAGGGACTGTGAGAGAGGAGCGCGCAAAGGGTGGTGAGCAGGGGGTAGGACGAGGGGACGGGGGACAGAGGGACGGAACGTAGAGGGGAGAGGCATGGCGGACGAGAAGGCGGGACCGGTGGACGAGGCGGAGGTCAATCACCTGATCGCGGAGCGGCGAGCGAAGCTCGGGCGGCTGCGCGAGCGGGGCAACCCGTTCCCGAACGACTTCCGTCGGGACTCGACCGCCGAAGAGCTGCATCTCGCGTACGGCGGGCACGCGCCCGAGTGGTTCGAGAAGCACGTCGTGCGCGCCACGGTCGCGGGCCGCATGATGGCGAAGCGCGTCATGGGCAAGGCGAGCTTCGCGAAGCTCGCGGACCGCAGCGGCCACATCCAGGCGTTCCTGCAGTCCGAACCGCTCGGGGCCGCGTACGACGAGTTCAAGACCTGGGACGTCGGCGACGTCGTCGGCCTCGAGGGCTCGCTCTTCAAGACACGCACCGGCGAACTCACCGTCAAGGCCGAACGCGTCCGCCTGCTCGTGAAGTCGCTGCGGCCGCTTCCCGACAAGTGGCACGGTCTCGCCGACGTCGAGAGCCGCTACCGCCAGCGCTACGTCGACCTGGTGATGAACGAGGAGAGCCGCGAGGTCTTCCGCCGCCGCACGCGCATCGTCAAGTACCTGCGCAGCTACCTCGACGCGCTCGACTTCATGGAGGTCGAGACGCCGATGATGCAGGTCATCCCGGGCGGCGCCGTCGCGAAGCCCTTCGTCACCCACCACAACGCGCTCGACGTCGACATGTACCTGCGCATCGCGCCCGAGCTGTACCTCAAGCGGCTCGTGGTCGGCGGCTTCGAGCGGGTGTACGAGCTCAACCGCAATTTCCGCAACGAGGGGCTGTCGACGCGGCACAACCCCGAGTTCACGATGCTCGAGCTCTACCAGGCCTACGCGGACTACCGCGACCTCATGGACCTCGTCGAGCGCCTGTTGCAGGGCCTCGCCGACTCGCTGCTCGGCACCCGCCTCGTCGAGTACCAGGGCGCGACCTACGACCTCGGCACGACGTTCCGGCGCGTGACGATCGAGGACCTCGTCGTGCACTTCAACCCCGGAATCGAGCGCGCGCGGCTTCGGGACGCCGGATACCTCCGCGAAGCTTGCGGGCGACTCGGCATCCCGGTGTCCGCGCACGACGGCCCGGGCAAGCTGCAGGTCGCCATCTTCGAGCACACCGCGGAGGCGCGGCTCGAGCAGCCGACGTTCGTCTACGCCTATCCGGCGGAAGTGTCGCCGCTCGCGCGCCGCAACGACTCCGACCCCTTCCTCACGGACCGCTTCGAGTTCTTCGTCGGCGGGCGCGAGCTCGCGAACGGGTTTTCCGAGCTCAACGACGCCGACGACCAGGCGGCCAGGTTCCGCGAGCAGGCGGCGAGGAAGTCGTCGGGCGACGAGGAGGCGATGTTCTACGACGCCGACTACGTACGCGCGCTCGAATACGGGATGCCGCCCACGGCGGGGCTCGGCATCGGCGTCGACCGTCTCGTCATGCTGCTCACGAACCAGCCGTCGATACGCGACGTGCTGCTCTTCCCGCACCTGAAGCCCGAATAGGCGTCAGGCGTCCCCCGGCAAGGCGTAAGGCAGCGGCAGGGGTTCCACGGTCCGGCCGTCGTCCGTCACGAGCGCGCGTCCGCGCGCCTCGAGGCTCGTCACCGCGAGCAGTTCGCAACCCGTGCCTGCCGGCGCCGACACGAGTACCTCGGCGACCTTCGCACCGTCGGCGAGCAGGGCCGCGAGCGGTGCCGGTGGCTCCCCGTCCGTGATCCGGTACCGCAGCGTGCGGCGCTTGATCCGCCCGAGGTTCTGGGTCCGCGCGACGATCTCCTGGCCGGTATAGCACCCCTTCGTGAAACTGATGCCGTCGAGCACGTCGAGGTTGAGCATCTGGGCGACGAAGGACTCCGAGGTCGCCGAGTCGATCTGCGGCAGCCCGGCAGCGACGTCGGCCGCGCGCCATGCATCGGCGGCGCTCACGGCCGCGACGAACCCGCTGTCCGCGGGCAATGCCTGCACCGTGCGGTCACGGGACCAGCGAAACTCCACCACGGAGCCCGGGACGTCACGGGCGGGCGCGCCTTCCTCCGCCGCGCAGCCGACGAGGCGCAGATCGTCGGCGCGGCCGAGATCGACCTTGGCCCGCATTACGAACTTCCGCAGGCGGGCGAGCACGGCATCCGCCAGGTCCGCCGGGACGAGGGCGTAGACCGCCTCGGGCGTGGCGCGCAGTCGCAGCACCGCGACGACTCGACCCTGCGGCGTGTTGAGCGCCGCGAGCTGGGTGCGGCCGTCGGCGAGGAGGCGGGTGTCGTTCGTGAGCTGGCCCTGCAGAAAGCTCACGGCATCGGGCCCGGCGCAGCGCAGCAGCGCCAGGAACGGCAGGGACACGGGGCTGGGGCTGGGCACGTCGGGTTACCTCGGGTGGCCGCGAATGGTACCCCGCGGACGGCGGACGCTCATCCCGCGCTGCGGCGTGCGCCCCCGGTTAACGCGTCGGCGGCGGAAGTAAATTTGCCTTTAGGATCAAGATGGTGAATGGACCGGCGATCTGGCAGACTTGGGGACTGCCGTCATGAATGCACCGCAAGAAAAAGACGGGGTGTCAGAGCCTGCGACGCCCTCGACGCCCGCAGCGCAGCCCGAGCTTCCGCCGTCCCGCCCGCGCGAGATCGGGGGCCGCGGGGGCCTGGATCCCACGCGTTACGGCGACTGGGAGAAAGCGGGTCGATGCATCGATTTCTAGCGGTCGAGTCCAGGAGGTAATCTCGATGGCCCGGCACGCAAGGCCGCTGTCCCCGTTCCTGCACTACCGCTGGCTGTACAGCAACACGACGTCGATCCTGCACCGGATCACGGGAGTGCTGCTGAGCCTCGGTTTCTTCCTGCTGGTCTACTGGCTGGCCGCCGCGGCTGCCGGACCGGAGCGCTATGCCGCCGCGACGCGTTTCCTCGGCTCCTGGCTCGCGCAGGTCGTGCTGCTCGGCACGGCGCTGGCGTTCTGCTACCACCTGCTGAACGGCATCCGCCACCTGTTCTTCGACGCCGGCCACGGCTTCGAGCGCCCGGCCGCGCGCAAGTCCGGCTGGGCGGTCGGCATCGGCTCGATCGTGCTCGGGCTCGTCGTGTGGTTCGTGGTCCGCGCGAGCCTCGGGGGTGGAGCATGAGCACGCTGCGCACCCCGCTGCGCCGGGTGATCGGCCTCGGTTCGGCCAAGGGCGGGTCGGGGCACTGGTATTCGCAGCGCGTGACCGCGGTCGCCCTCGTGCTGCTCGGCGTCTGGTTCTTCGCAGGCCTCGTGCGACTCGAGGACGGCGGCTACGAGAGCGTGACGCGCTGGCTCGCCTCGCCGCTCTCGTCGGCGCTCGCGATCCTGCTCGTGCTCACGTCGGCGTGGCACGCGTTGCTCGGCCTGCAGGTGATCCTCGAAGACTACGTGGCGAGCAAGGGCCGGCGCGCGGTCCTGCTGCTCGCCGTCAAGTTCGCGTACGCGGTGGCCGCCGTCGTCGGCGTGCTGGCCGTGCTGCGCATCGCATTCGGAGCCGCGGCATGACGGCCTACAAGTTCACGGATCACACCTACGACGTCGTCGTGGTCGGCGCCGGCGGCGCGGGCCTGCGCGCCACGTTCGGCCTGGCCGAGGCGGGCCTCTCGACGGCGTGCGTCACGAAGGTCTTCCCGACCCGCAGCCACACGGTGGCCGCGCAGGGCGGCATCAGCGCCGCGCTCGGCAACATGGGC
>Ga0105090_10000795_pt1 | contig 16216 bp, 15 predicted proteins | sample PPLLak3March2015_FD_79110 | JGI IMG/M metagenome (GOLD analysis project Ga0105090, IMG submission 79110) | Freshwater sediment microbial communities from Prairie Pothole Lake near Jamestown, North Dakota, USA - PPLs Lake P7 Core (1) Depth... | ecosystem: Environmental > Aquatic > Freshwater >... | reverse complement strand
GGCCACGGCCAATTCGGCGCTGCCGCACGAGGCCCTGGCCGGCCCGGCGCGGCAGCTGCAGTCGGCGCTGCAAACCTTGGAATCGGCCACCCGGGCAGCCTGGATCAACGGGCAGCCCGAAGAGGCGCTGGCCAATGCCACCCCATACCTGCAGGCCTTCGGCCACGTGGTGCTGGCCTGGCTGTGGCTGGACGTGGCCGGCGTGTGCCGCGCGCGGCTGGCCGATGGCATCGGCGACGAAGCCGCAGATCGCGGCCGGCTGGCGGCCATGCGCTACTTCTTTGCCTACGAGCTGCCGAAGATCGACGCCTGGTTGCTGGCCGTGGCCGCGCGCCAGGCGGTGTGCCGCGAGATGCGCGACGACTGGTTCTGAGCATGAGCAACGCCACCATCGACAAGCTGGTCTGGGTGCTGATCTACGCCGGCCTGTTCACCGCTGGCCTGGGCCTGTGGTTCATGGAGCATCACCTCGCAGCGGCCTGGTCGCTGCTGATCGGCGGCGGCGCGCTCTGTGGTGCCGGCGCGCTGCTGATCTGGGTGCGCTCGCGCCGCCCCTGACACCTTCCCTATTCGACCAAGGAGACTTGCCATGAGCACGCCCGTGCAGAAACTCTTCGACCTGAGCGGCCGCACCGCCGTCATCACCGGCGGCTCGCGCGGCCTGGGCCTGCAGATCGCCGAAAGCCTGGGCGAGGCCGGTGCGCGCATCGTGCTCAGCTCGCGCAAGGCAGGCGACCTGGAAGAGGCCGCCGCGCACCTGAAAGCCAAGGGCATCAGCGCGCAGTGGGTGGCGGCCGATGCCAGCGACCCAGCACAGATCCAGAAGGTCTGCGACGAAGCGATGCAGCAGCTGGGCCAGGTGGACATCCTGGTCAACAACGCCGGGGCCACCTGGGGTGCACCGGCCGAGGACTACCCGCTGGAAGCCTGGGACAAGGTGATGAACCTGAACATCCGCAGCATCTTCCTGATGAGCCAGGCCGTGGGCAGGGCGAGCATGATCCCGCGGCGCTACGGCCGCATCATCAACATCGCTTCGATCGCCGGCCTGGGCGGCTCGGCCGACGTCAAGTTCATCGCCTACGGCACCAGCAAGGGTGCGGTCGTCAACTTCACGCGCACGCTGGCGGGCGAGTGGGGCGCCTACGGCATCACCGTCAATGCGCTGGCGCCGGGCTTCTTCCCGAGCAAGATGACCAAAGGCGTGATCGCCGAGTTCGGCACCGACAAGCTGGCCGCGCAGGCGCCGCTGAAGCGCATTGGCGACGACGACGACCTGAAGGGCGCGGCGCTGCTCTTCGCCTCGGCCGCCGGCAAGCACATCACCGGGCAGATCCTGGCGGTGGACGGCGGCGTCAGCTGCGTGCACGGCGGGGGCTGAGTCTCGATGCAGTTCGCGCGCCACATTCCCTTCATCCACCTGCTCGGCGCGGAACTGCTGCGCTTCGAGGAGGGCGAGAGCGAGATTGCACTGGAGATCCGCGACGAGCTGAACAACTCCTGGCATGTAGCCCATGGCGGCGTGGTCATGACGCTGCTCGACGTGGCGATGGCCCATGCCACGCGCGTACCGCGCAAGGCCGAGGAAGGGCCCGACCCGCGCGGCGTGGTCACCATCGAGATGAAGACCACCTTCATGCGCCCGGCCCAGGGCCGGGTCACCTGTGTCGGCAAGCTGCTGCACCGCAGTGCTGCACTGGCCTTCTGCGAGGGCACGGTGCTCAATGCCGGCGGCGAGAAGCTGGCTCATGCTACTGGCACCTTCAAGTTTCTTTCCGGGCTGCCCGTGGGCAGCCGGCGCATCCAGTCCCCCGACGCTTCCGATTGATCCACCCCCGCAGCGGCTTCGCCGCCCCCCTCTAGGGGCAACACCTGCGGCCCGGCGCAGCCGGATCCGCGGTGTTTGCTCGATGAGAATCTGGCCCTACACGTTCATAGGAGAGAACATGACCACGTTGAACAAACAATGGCACTTGGTGTCGCGCCCGAGCGGCGAGCCCACGCCCGACAACTTCAAGCTGGTCGAGGCACCGCTGCCCGAGTTGCAGGACGGCCAACTGTTGGTGCGCAACCACTACCTGAGCCTGGACCCGTACATGCGCGGGCGCATGAACGACAGCAAGAGCTACGTCGCGCCGCAGCCGCTGAACGCTGTCATGGAAGGCGGCACGGTCGGCGAGGTGGTGGCGTCGAAGAACGACCATTTCAAGGTCGGCGACAAGGTGGTCAACCGCGGCGGCTGGCAGCTCTACCAGGTGGTCGACGCCACGCAGCGCGGCATGCTGCAGAAGGTCGACACTACGCAGGTGCCGCTGTCGGCCTACCTGGGCGCGGTGGGCATGCCGGGTGTCACGGCCTGGTATGGCCTGATGAAGATCATCGAGCCCAAGGCCGGCGAGACCATCGTCGTCAGCGCCGCCAGCGGTGCGGTCGGCAGCGTGGTCGGGCAGTTGGCCAAGGGCCTGGGTTGCCGCGTCGTCGGCCTGGCCGGCGGGCCGCAGAAATGCAAGGCCGTGGTGGATGAACTGGGCTTCGATGCCTGCATCGACTACAAGCAGCACCCCGACCTGAAATCGCTGTCCGCTGCGCTGAAGGAAGCCTGCCCCAAGGGCATCGACGGCTACTTCGAGAACGTCGGCGGGCTGATCCTCGACGCGGTGCTGCTGCGCGCCAACGCCTTCTCGCGCATCGCCATGTGCGGCATGATTTCCGGCTACAACGGCGCGCCGATTCCGCTGCAGTTTCCGCAGTTGATCCTGAGCAACCGCATGAAGGTGCAGGGCTTCATCGTCAGCGAGCACATGGAGCATTGGCCGCAGGCGCTGAAGGAGCTGGGTGCGGGCGTGGCCAGCGGCAAGCTCAAGTACCGCGAGACCGTGGCACAGGGCATCGAAGCCGCACCCGAGGCCTTCATCGGACTGCTCAAGGGCAAGAACTTCGGCAAGCAACTGGTTAAGCTGATCTGAGGCGGCGGCGATGCACTGGACCTGGACGCGCTTCGACGAGCTGGGAGTCCGGGGCCTGTACGACATCCTGGCGCTGCGCTGCCGCGTGTTCATCCTGGAGCAGGGTCCGTACCTCGATCCCGACGGGCTCGACGCGCACAGCTGGCACCTGCAGGGCCGCGACGAGGCCGGCGTGCTGTTGGCCTATCTGCGGGCCGTCGATCCCGGCATCAAGTACGCCGAGCCGTCCATCGGCCGCGTCATCACCGCGCCCGAAGTGCGCGGCACCGGCCTGGGCCCCCCGCTGATGCGTGAAGGCCTGGCACGCTGCTCGGTGCAATGGCCAAGCGCTTCGGTGCGCATCAGTGCGCAGGCAAGGCTGCAGCGCTTCTATTTCGAACTGGGTTTCGAGCAGGTCAGCGACGAGTACCTCGAGGACGATATTCCTCACGTCGAGATGTTATGGAGGCCGACATGAGCATCACCCACGAAGTCATCAACCAGGCCACGCCGCTGGCCGACCTGAACCTGTTTGCCCTGAACCTGCCGCTGCAGGAGGCGCTGGCCTGGCATTACCCGGGTTACGACCGCGCGCGCTTCGACGCACTCGGCGCCGAGGCCGGCGGTGCCGAGATGCAGGTGCATGCGCGGCTGGCGAACTTCCATTCGCCGGTGCTGCATGCGCACGACCGTTTCGGCCACCGCATCGACCAGGTGGAGTTCCACCCCAGCTACCACGCGCTGATGGGCAGCGCGCTGCGCCACCGGCTGCATGCCACGCCGTGGACCGAAGGCGCGGGCGGGCACATCGAGCGTGCCGCGGCCTTCATGCTCTTCACCGAACTGGAGCCCTCGATCCTGTGCCCGGTGTCGATGAGCTACGCGGTCGCCCCGGCGCTGCGCGCGCAGCCGGCGCTGTTCCAGGACTGGCTGCCCAAGCTGGCGAGTACGCGGTACGACGCGCGCTTCCTGCCCTTCGGCCAGAAGACGGCCGTGACCATGGGCATGGGCATGACCGAGAAGCAGGGTGGCTCGGACGTGCGCGCCAACAGCACGCGCGCCGACTTCGAGGCCGATGATGCCTGCGGCCGGCGCTTCCGCCTCACCGGCCACAAGTGGTTCATGTCGGCGCCGATGTGCGACGCCTTCCTGGTGCTGGCACAAACCTCCACCGGGTTGAGCTGCTTCTTCCTGCCGCGCCTGCTGCCCGACGGCAGCGTCAATGCGCTGCGCATCCAGCGGCTGAAACACAAGCTGGGCAACCATGCCAATGCCAGCTCCGAAGTGGAGTTCGAAGGCGCCACGGCCTGGCTGGTGGGCGACGAAGGCCGCGGCGTGCCGCAGATCCTGGCCATGGGCATGATCACCCGGCTGGACTGCGCGCTGGGCACCGCCGGCCTGATGCGTCAGGCGCTGTCGATCGCCCTGCACCACACGGCGCAGCGCCAGGCCTTCGGCAAGCGCCTGGTCGAGCAGCCGATGATGAAGAACGTGCTCGCCGATCTGGCGCTGGAAAGCGAGGCCGCCACCGCGCTGGCGATGCGGCTGGCGCGTGCGGTGGACCGCACCGAGAACGGCCAGGATGCCCACGAAGAAGTCATGCGCCGGCTGCTCACGCCGATCGCCAAGTTCTGGGTCTGCAAGCGCGGCAGCCACTTCGCGCAGGAAGCGATGGAATGCCTGGGCGGTAACGGCTACGTGGAAGAGCAAGGCGAGGGCGTGATGGCACGCATCTACCGCGAGATGCCACTGAATTCGATCTGGGAGGGCGCCGGCAACATCATGGCGCTGGACCTGCTGCGCGTGCTGCGCGCCAAGGACGTGGCCGCGGCGCTGCAGCACGAGATCGCTCCGGCTCGCGGCGCGCATGTGGCGCTGGATCGAGCGGCAGAACGGGTCTTGGTCGGCATCGACACATTGGCCGACGAGACGCAAGCGCGGCGCCTGGCCCGCGACATCGCGCTGCTGCAGCAGGCCGCACTGCTGCACCGAAGCAGGCCGGAAGTGTTCTCCGCCTTCTGCGCCTCACGGCTGGACGGTGCGGCCGATGTCTTCGGCCTGCTGCCGGCCGGCACCGACGTCGATGCGATCCTGCAGCGCGCGATGCCCTCTCTCCACTGAAAGACCCGCGATGAGCGAACTGATCCTGCACCACTACCCGATGTCGCCCTTCGCCGAGAAGGTGCGCCTGATGCTGGGCTACAAGCAGCTGCCCTGGCGCTCGGTGATCATTCCACCGGTGATGCCCAAGCCCGACGTGGTGGCGCTGACTGGCGGCTACCGCAGGACGCCGATCCTGCAGATCGGTGCTGACGTGTACTGCGATACCGCGCTGATCGCGCGCGTGCTCGAAGCGCGGCGGCCGCAGCCCACGCTGTACCCCACGAATGCGCCGCTGGCCGTGGCGCTGGCGCAATGGGCCGACGGCATGCTGTTCGGCGCCGCCGTCAGCTGGGCAATGCAGCCCGCCGGTGTGGCGGCCATCCTGGGCGCACAGCCGCCCGAGGTGCTCAAAGTCTTTGCCGCCGACCGCGCCGCCATGCGCGCCCATGCGCCGCGACCCACGCTGGCCGACGCCACCGTGCAGTTGAAGCAGCACCTGTCGGGCATCGCCGCGCAACTGCAGCAAGGCGGGCCCTGGCTCTTCGGCGCGGCACCGAGTATCGCCGACTTCTCCGTCGGCCACTGCCTATGGTTCATCCGGCTGGCGCGGCCGGTGGCGCATCTGCTGGAAGACTACCCGTCCATCGGTCCGTGGCTGGACCGGCTGTTTGCCCTCGGCCATGCCACGTCCACGCCGATGGACAGTAGCGAAGCGCTCGCCGCCGCGGCCGCCGCGGCATCCCCTGCAGCGACCCGCGTCGAACCCGGGCTGGGCTTCGAGGCCGGCCAGGCAGTCAGCGTGGCCGCCACCGACTACGGCGTCGACCCGGTGACCGGTACCTTGGTGGGATTGACCGCACAGGAGTCGGTGTTGCGCCGCAGCGATGTGCGCGCCGGCACGGTGCATGTGCATTTCCCGCGATTCGGTTTCCAGATCAGGGCAGACAAGACATGAAGCATCTCAAGGGCCGCACGGCCGTCATCACCGGTGCGGCGTCCGGTTTCGGCCTCGAAGCCTCGCGCATTGCCGCGCGCGAGGGCATGAACGTGGTCATGGCCGACGTGCAGCAGGATGCGCTGGACCGGGCGGCTGCCGAAATCACCGCCGTCGGCGCGGCGGTGATGCCGTTCCGGCTGGACGTGTCGAAGGCAGCCGAGGTCGAGGCGCTGGGCGCAGCCACGCTGGCGCGCTTCGGCGCGCCCGGCTTCGTCTTCAACAACGCCGGTGTCGGCGTCGGCGGGCTGATCTGGGAGAACACGCTGCAGGACTGGGACTGGGTGCTCGGCGTCAACCTGATGGGCGTCGTGCATGGCATGCGCGTGTTCACGCCGATGATGCTGGAGGCCGCCGCGAAGGACCCGGCCTACGAGGGCCACATCGTCAACACCGCCTCGATGGCCGGCTTGCTGAACCCGCCGAACATGGGTGTCTACAACGTCAGCAAGCATGCGGTGGTGTCGCTCAGCGAAACGCTATACCAGGACCTGCGCCTGGTGACCGAGCAGGTGACGGCCTCGGTGCTATGCCCCTTCTTCGTCACCACCGGCATCACCCGCAGCGAACGCAACCGTCCGGCCGACCTGCCGGCCGCGAAGCCGACGAAGAGCCAGCTGATCGGCCAGGCGATGAGCGACAAGGCGGTGGGCAGCGGCAAGGTGACGGCGGCGATGGTGGCGCAGTACGTGTTCGAAGCGCTGCGCGAGCAGCGCTTCTACATCTACAGCCACCCGCAGGCACTGGCCTCGGTGCAGACGCGGCTGGAAGACGTGGTGCAGATCCGCAACCCGACCGACCCGTTTGCGCACAAGCCGGAGCTTGGCGCCAGCCTGCGCGCGGCGCTGCGCGCGACCGAGTAGCGCCTGTCCAGGCCGCGCGCCGCCGCGAGGCAGGGTTCGCGCCGGCCTCAACAACCCAGTTTCAGTGCTTGCAGCGGCCGGCCATTGTCGGCATCGACCAGCACCAGGTTGACGTGGCGCGGATGCTCCAGGTCGAGCGGGCGCGACGGCCTGAACTGCAGCCTGAGCATGGTGAGGTCGTGGACGTTCCAGGCTGAGATCGGCTCGTATTCGCGCACCACAAAGTCGTGCGCCAGCGTGGCACCGCGGTTCTCCCCGGACTTCACCGCGCTGGCATGGCCGTCCTCGGTCAGCGCCCAGAAGCCGGCGATGCGCGTCGGCGCGCCGGGCAGCGGCTGCAGTTCGGCACTGTAGGTGTCGCCATCACGCTGCAGCTTCACCTGCACGCTGGCCAGCGTCGGCTGGGACGTCCAGTTCAAGCCCGACCATCGCGGCTGGTCGCGGCCCGCGACGACCACTTGCGGCGTGTAGGGGTAGCGCGCGCCGCTGGTGCGCAGCAGCTGCGACTGGCGCTGCGAGTGGGCCGCGCTGGAGAAACGGTCCTTCCAGCCGAGGCGGTCCCAGTAGTCGACATGGAAGGACAGCGCGATCACTTCAGGCTTGCCTTTCAAGCCGGACAACCAGCGGTCGGCCGGCGGGCAGGAGCTGCAGCCTTCCGAGGTGTACAGCTCCACCACCCACGGTACGTGCTGGCCCGACTGCCTGGTGCAACTGGTCGCACTGTCGCCAGCCCAGGCCAAGGCCGGCAGCGTCGCGGCGATGCCGGCCCACAAGGGCAGGGTGGAGCGCGGCAGCTTGCGCATTGGGGGTGCCTTTCGAATCGGGACCGGACTGGGTCGGCCCGTGCGCGGACGGCCTTACAGTCGGCCGCATGTCCTTGTGGGTGGATCAGCGGTGAGTGTGGCAGGGCCCGCGGTGGTGGTGGGCGGTGGTCCGGCCGGCCTGATGGCTGCCGAACGGCTGGCAACCGCAGGTGCCCAGGTCCATGTTTACGACTCCATGCGCTCGGTGGGCCGCAAGTTCCTTCTGGCGGGCAAGGGCGGTCTGAACCTGACGCACTCCGAGAGCTTCGAATCGTTCGCCGCCCGCTATGGCACACGCCGCGATCCGGTCGAAGCGCTGCTGCGGCGCTTCAGCCCGCAGCACTTGCGTGACTGGGCGGCGGGCCTGGGCATCGACACCTTCGTCGGCAGCTCCGGCCGGGTGTTCCCCAAGGACATGAAGGCGGCGCCGCTGCTGCGCGCCTGGCTGCACCGGCTGCGCGGGCAGGGTGTGCAGTTTCACATGCGGCATCGTTGCCTGGGTTTTGCCGCTGTCGCGAACGACGCGTTGGCGCTTCCATTCGACACGCCGCAAGGCGAGGTCGTGGCGCAGGCAGGCGTGGTGGTGCTGGCGCTTGGCGGCGGCAGCTGGTCGCGGCTCGGATCCGACGGCGCCTGGGTACCGTGGCTGCGCTCGCGCGGCGTTCCGGTGGCGCCGCTGCGGCCGTCGAATTGCGGCTTCGAAGTGGCGGGGGCCGCGCATCGCGGCGCCGTTGGCTGGAGTGAACATTTCAGCTCGCGCTGGGCCGGCCAGGCGCTCAAGTCTGTGGCCGTCGAGTTGCGGGATGCCGCAGGGCAGGCCTGGCGCCAGCTCGGCGAATTCGTGGTCACGCAGTATGGCGTGGAGGGCAGCTTGGTCTATGCCGCATCGGCCCGGTTGCGCGAGGCCATCGACGCGGCGGGCAGCGCCACGATCTACGTGGACCTTCTCCCGGCACGCAGTCTGGACTGGGTCAGGGCCGAGCTGGTGCATCCACGCGGCAGCCGTTCGCTGTCCACACACCTGAAGTCCCGGCTCGGCCTGGCAGGCGTGAAGGCCGCGCTGTTGCACGAACGGCTGGACAAGGCGACGCTGGCCGATGCCGCGCGGCTGGCCGCGATGATCAAGGCGCTGCCGCTGGCGCTGACGTCCGCACGGCCCATCGACGAGGCGATCAGCAGCGCCGGCGGTGTGCGCTTCGAGGCGCTGGATGCCAGCCTGATGCTGCAGGCTGCGCCAGGCGTGTTCTGTGCCGGCGAGATGCTGGACTGGGAGGCACCGACGGGTGGTTACCTGCTCAGTGCCTGCTTCGCCAGTGGTGTGGTTGCGGGCGACGGCGCGCGCGACTGGCTGGCGCGCCATTGAGGGGAGGCGACATGCTGCTGGTGTTCGGGTCGATCAATCTGGACCTGTCGTTTCGCTGCCAGCGCCTGCCCCGTGCCGGAGAAACCGTGCTGTCCGACGGCGTGATGGTCTCGCCCGGAGGCAAGGGCGCGAACCAGGCCCATGCGGCGCAGCGCTATGGAGTGCCGACGCAGCTGGTCGGCGCGGTGGGCGACGACGCCTTTGCCGAGGCGGCGCTGCGCTGCCTGCGCGACAGCGGCGTCGACCTGAGCGCGCTGCAACAGCTGCCCGGTGCCACCGGGCTGGCCAGCATCGGCGTCGACGCGCGCGGCGAGAACCAGATTCTGGTCGCGCCGGGTGTGAACCTGGCGCTGCGCCACGACGCCGTATCCGATGCGCAGCTGCGCCGATGTGGCGCGCTGCTGCTGCAGATGGAGACCGATGCGACACAGAACCTCGCCTTGCTCGAGCGTGCCCGCGCGCCCGGCGTGACCACGGTGCTGAACAACGCGCCAGCGCAGGACCTGTCGCCGCGGCTGCTGCAAGCGCTGGATGTGCTGATCGTCAACGCACACGAACTGCAGCGCAGCGCGGCCTCGTGCGGCATCACGCAGGGCGGGCCGATGGACTGGTTGGCCGAGCTGGCAGACCGACATGCGCTGACGGTGCTGCTGACCCTGGGCGCAATGGGCGTGGCTGCTCGGTCCGAAGGACGCACGCGGCAGTGGCCCGCGCTTTCCGTGCCGGTTCTCGACACCACCGGCGCAGGCGACACCTTTGCCGGCGTATTCGCGGCGGCGCGCTGCGAGGGCTGCGACCTCCAGGAGGCGGTGCCTCGTGCGCTGGTGGCCGCTGCCCTGGCCTGCACCCAGCCAGGTGCGCAGCGCGCGCAACCCACCCGAGAGTTGATCGAGCGGCAGCTTGCGTCTTGGGCGGCGCGCTGATCGGCGCTACAGCGCCATGGCCCGAGTGCCCTGGAACAGCGATTCGCTGAACTGGATCGAGCGCGGGCCGTCGTCGGAGATGGCCCACTGGCCCAACGCCTTGGCCGACATCGGCTTGGCGAACAGGAAGCCCTGCAGCTCGTCGCAACCCAGCTCACGCAGGATCTGGTACTGCTCGTCGGTTTCCACGCCTTCGGCCACTACCTTCAGTTTCAGGGCCTGTGCCAGCTGCACCACCGCGCCTGCGATCTTTCGCGCTTCTTCGCTGGTCGCCAGGTCGAGCACGAAGCTGCGGTCGATCTTCAGCTCGCTGGCAGGAAGCTTGCGGAGGTAAGCCAGGCTGGAGTACCCCGAGCCGAAGTCGTCGATCGAGATGTGCACGCCCACAGCGTCCAGGTCGCTGAAGATGCGCGCCGTCGCTTCGGTGTCTTCCATCGCCACCGATTCGGTGATCTCGCAGGTCAGCAGGTCGGGGTTGATCTGGTGTCGCGTCAGCGCGGCGGAAATGCGCTGCGGCAGGTCGCGCTGGCGCAGTTGATGAGCCGACAGGTTGATGGCCACGCGCATGCGCAGGCCTTGGTCTCGCCAGACCCGGGCCTGGCGGCAGGCCTCGTCGATGACCCAGGCGCCGAGCGAGTCGATCAGGCCGCTGCGTTCAGCCATGGGAATGAAGATGTTCGGGCTGATCGTGCCGCGTTGCGGATGGTGCCAGCGCAACAGCGCCTCCACACCAGTGATCTGGGCACTGGGTGCGTGGATCTTCGGTTGGTAGTACAGCTCGAGCTGGGAATGACTCAGCGCAAGGCGAAGGTCGCGCAGCAACTCCGCCTGCCCGCGTGCGTCGACCACCATGCGGGCGTCGAATATCGAGTACGTTGCCCCGCCGGCGCTCTTGGCGGCGCGCATGGCCACGCCGGCATTGGCGATCAGCGCGGACATCGAACCATGCTGCGGATAGAACGCCAGTCCGATGGAACAGCCAACGCTTAACTCACGCCCGTCGAGCTTGACCGGCTGTGACACCGCATCGATGACCTGTGCCGCCAGTGGCAGACCCTGTTGGGTCGACGGTTCGCCATGCAGCAACATCAGGAACTCATCGCCCCCCAGACGCGCCACGGAGTGGGGCTTGGCCAGCGCGCGCAGCCGCTGCGCGACGTGCTGCAGCACCCGGTCACCGAACTGGTGGCCAAAGGCCTCGTTGATATGCTTGAAGCCATCTATCGCGATCACCAGCAGGACCACTTGGGAGTGCTGGCCGTCGGCCACCTGCTGGGCCTGCGCCAGTGCGCCTTCGAAGCTGACGCGGTTGGGCAGCCCCGTCAGGTCGTCGCGATGGGAATGAGCCTGGATTTCGCTGCGTGCCTTTTCCAGCCGATTGCGCATGCGGGTCTCGACCGCGCAGGCCAGCAGCATCAGCAGCAGCAGTTCGGTGCCGCCGACGGAGGCGAGCATCGCCATCGTGCCGGATGCAATGACGGCTTCTGACGCGGGTCCGCCCAGGACAGGCACGCCGACCGCGGCGAGAGTGAGCCAATGTGCGACGAGGACGCCGCAGCCGATGATCAGCGCCGCCACCCCATGGCGTTGCGGGCTGGCCGAGGCCTCGCTGGGTGAACGCGTGGCATGCAATCCCCAGCCGAAGCCGCTGCTCGCGGCCAACCAAGCCAGGATCAGCAGGCCATGGTTCCAGCCAGCATGTACGGTCTGGGCGGCCGCACTCAGCGTCAGGATCTGGGTGGCCAGCGCGGCAGCACCCAAGGTCGCAGCACCCAGCAGCGCACGCACGCGTGACGCCCCGGGGGAAAGCGACCAGTACACCCCTGGCACTGCGAGCGCGAGAGTAGCCAATGCTGCAGCACTCGCCAGCCCCGGATCGAAGCCGGCTTCCGGACGAGTCAGCTGATCGACCACGCTCAACACCGCGGCGGACCACAGGCCGGTGGACAGCGCAACGACCGCTGCCACCAGCCAGGGCCGGCGTTCGGCGGCACTGCGGTGGCGCACGCGCTGGCCCATGTCGACGCTCACGTAGGCGCCTAGCAGCAACACCAACAGATACATCACAGGCGGCACGGTGGGATGGGTCAGACTGGTAGGCAGGTCCACGCGCTGGTCAACTGGCCATACCCAGACAAGCCCGGAGCAGGCCAACGGCGATCGATGGATGCAGTGCCATCTGCCAGCTATCGGCCGAGCCACTCAGGGCTTTAGGTCGGGATCGTCAATCCCGCCACGGGGATCGCCGTGTGCACCACCGCCGCGACATTTGCACGGCGCGGCGGCCGGCCCGGCCATGGCACACTGCGCCGCTTTGCTCGAACCGCCCCATTGCGGGGCATGTGAATCTTGGACCCGATCCTGTTGCAGATTGCCACCGAGCTGGGCGCACGCCCGGCTCAGGTGAAGAGCGCCGTCGAGCTGCTCGACGGTGGGGCCAGCGTGCCCTTCATCGCGCGCTACCGCAAGGAGGTCACCGAGGGCTTGGACGATACCCAGCTGCGCGATCTGGAAGTGCGCCTGGCCTACCTGCGCGAACTGCAAGAGCGCCGCCTCGCCGTGCTGAAGAGCATCGACGAGCAGGGCAAGCTGACGCCCGAGCTACGCGCGGCCATCGACGCCGCCGCCACCAAGCAGGTGCTGGAGGATCTGTACCTGCCCTACAAGCCCAAGCGCCGAAGCAAGGGGCTGATCGCACGCGAGGCTGGCATCGAGCCGCTGGCCGACAAGCTGTTTGCCGACCCGGCGCTGGACCCGGCGGCCGAGGCAGTGGCCTTCGTGAATGCCGAGGCGGGTTTCGCCGACGTGGCGGCGGTGTTGGACGGCGTGCGCGACATCCTGTCCGAGCGCTGGGCCGAAGACGCCGTGCTGGTGGGCCGGCTGCGGGACTGGCTGTGGGCCGATGGCCGGCTGCGCGCGCGGCTGATGCCGGGCAAGGATCAGAACGCCGCCGATGTGGCGAAATTCCGCGACTACTTCGATTTCGACGATGCCATTCACAGCGTGCCTTCGCACCGCGCGCTGGCAATTTTCCGCGCCCGCGCGCTGGGCATCCTCGAAGTGAGCCTGGCACCGCCTGACGCAGACAGTGCGTCCACTGTGTCGGCCGCCGAAGGCCGCATCGCCCTGCATCTGGGCTGGCGCGATGCCGGCCGCGCGGCCGACGAGCTGCTGCGCAAGACGGTCGCCTGGACCTGGAAGGTCAAACTCAGCCTGAGCCTGGAGCGCGACCTGTTCGGCCGGCTGCGCGAGGAAGCAGAGGACGTGGCCATCAAGGTCTTCGGCCACAACCTGCGCGACCTGCTGCTGGCCGCGCCGGCCGGTCGCCGCGCGGTGATGGGTCTGGACCCCGGCATCCGCACGGGCGTCAAGGTGGCGGTGGTCAGCGACACCGGCAAGGTGCTGGACAGCACCACCGTCTATCCGCACGAACCGCGGCGCGACTGGGACGGTGCGCTGCACACGCTGGCCCGGCTGGTGGCCGCACACGGTGTCAACCTGATCGCCATCGGCAACGGCACCGCCAGCCGCGAGACCGACGCGCTGGCGGCGGAGCTGATGCGCCGCGTCGCCGCGGCAGCGCCGGATCTGCAGTTGCAAAAGGTGGTGGTCAGCGAGGCCGGCGCGTCGGTCTATTCGGCCAGCGAGTTCGCCAGCAAGGAACTGCCGGACCTGGACGTGAGCCTGCGCGGCGCCGTCAGCATCGCGCGCCGGCTGCAGGACCCGCTGGCCGAACTGGTGAAGATCGACCCCAAGAGCATCGGCGTCGGCCAGTACCAGCACGACCTGAACCCGGGCGCGCTGGCGCGGCGGCTCGATGCCGTGGTGGAAGACTGCGTCAACGCCGTCGGCGTGGACCTGAACACGGCGTCGGTGCCGCTGCTGGCGCGGGTGTCGGGGCTGACGCCGGCGGTGGCCGCCAGCATCGTGCGCTGGCGCGATGCGCACGGCGCCTTCCGCAGCCGCGTGCAGCTGCTCGACGTGGCGGGCCTCGGGCCCAAGACTTTCGAGCAGGCCGCCGGCTTCCTGCGCATCCGCGACGGCGACAACCCGCTGGACATGACCGGCGTGCACCCGGAGACCTATGCGCTGGTGCAGAAGATGATCAGCGCCACCGGCCGGCCCATCGACCGGCTGATGGGCGCATCGGACGTGCTCAAGTCGCTGAAGCCCGAGGCCTTTGCCGACGAGCGCTTCGGCGCCATCACCGTCAAGGACATCCTGGCCGAGCTGGAAAAGCCGGGACGTGACCCACGTCCGGATTTCAAGGTGGCACGCTTCAACGAAGGCGTCAACGACCTGCAGGACCTGAAGCCGGGCATGCTGCTGGAAGGCACCGTCAGCAACGTGGCCCAGTTCGGCGCCTTCGTCGACCTGGGCGTGCACCAGGACGGGCTGGTGCACGTGAGCCAGCTGGCGAATCGTTTCGTCAGCGACGCGCGCGAAATCGTCAAGACCGGCGATATCGTCAACGTGCGCGTGGTCGAGGTGGACCTCGCGCGCAAGCGCATCGCGCTGACGATGAAGCTGGACGCCAAGCCGGCGGCGAAGGTGGCCGCTGCGGGTTTCAGGCCGGCGGCGCGCAGCGAAAAGGTGCGACCGGCAGCACCGCAGACCGGCTCGGCCATGGCCGAAGCCTTTGCGAAGCTGCGCTCAGGGCGCTGAGAAGTCCTCGCTGCGCAGTTCGATCGGCTGGCCGTGCGGCGTGCGGTCGGCCGCATGGTCCCAGGCATCGCGGGTGCGTGCCAGTTCGTCGGCCGAGCTGGCGCCCTTGGCTGCGACCAGCGCTTCCAGCGCCGCCAGCCAGTGCCGGTAGTAGGTATCGCCCAGGTCGGCATCACCGGCGGCCTGCGCCACCGCGATCTGCTTGGACAGCGCGTCGGCCCATTCCGGCCAGCTGAACAGGCCACGCTGGTGTAGTGCCAGCGCCATCGCGAAAGCCTGCGCCTGCCAGGGTTCGGCGAACACCGGTTCGCCGCAGTCCTGCGGCATGCCGGGCAGCAGCATCGCCTTCATTCGGCCGACTCCAGGTAACTCTCCCAGGCGTCGAGCGCCACGCTGGTGCCCGGCGCTGCCTCCGCGCACCACAGCTCAGTGCCGCTGAAGGCCACCCGGTAAAGCCACTGCGGCTGCTCGCCCAGACCCTGGGCATGGGTGTCGGCGAAGACATGCGCGCCTTGCACGCTTTCGATCACGCCCTGCTTGCCGTGGGCGTAACCCGGCAGCCGGGTGTGGTGGGCAACTCGCGCACCGCGGGTGCGCACCTGGTCGCCGACCCGGAAGCGCGCCGGCGCGCCAATAGAGCGCTCGGTGGGCGAGCCCTTGGCAAGCGCCGCCGCCACGTCCGGCGCCTTCAGCACCCGCGCCACCGGCACGGTCGGATGCAGCGCGCGTCCGGCGGCCAGCTCGTCGGGCATAGCCAGTTGGCGCTCGGCCAGCAGCTTCGGCAGCGCGGCGATCCAGATCTGGTAGTAGCTCAGGCGCTCATACTCGCCCAGCGTTTCGCGAGCGGCACGGCTCATGTCGATGTTCCAGCTGCCGGTGGCGCCCATGGCCAGCGTCACGGCCAGTGCGCGAGGCTCCCAATCCGCATGGAACAGCTCGCCCTCGGCCTCAGGGACGACCCGCTCCGCATTCGGCCGGCCGCCCAGGTCGGCATGGCTCAGGTAGCTCATCGTGCCGGCTCCAGCGGCAACCCGGTGCCGATCATCGAATCGCGGGTGACCAGCTCGGCCAGCTGCTCCTCGCTGAAGCCCTCGGGGTGGGCCGGGCGCATCGGCAGCACCAGGTAGCGCACTTCGGCGGTGGAATCGACGACGCGGATCTCGGTGGTCTCGGGCAGCGTCACGCCGAAGTCGGCGAGCACGCCGCGCGGATCCTTGACCGCCCGCGAACGGTAGGGCGCGCTCTTGTACCAGGTAGGCGGCAGGCCCAGCACCGGCCACGGGTAGCAGCTGCACAGCGTGCACACGACCATGTGGTGCCGCTGCGGCGTGTTCTCCAGCACCACCATGTGTTCGCCCTGGCGACCGCTGTAGCCCAGCGAGGCGATAGCCGAAGTGGCGTCGCGCAGCAGCCCCTCGCGAAAGGCCGGGTCGGCCCAGGCCCGGGCGACGACGCGGGCGCCATTGCGCGGGCCGATCTTCGTCTGGTAGATGTCGATCAGCACGTCCAGCGCGGCCGGGTCGATGTAGCCCTTCTGCACCAGCACCGTTTCCAGTG